>Ga0114933_10000016_pt1 | contig 215828 bp, 221 predicted proteins | sample 4SBtaG_FD_89691 | JGI IMG/M metagenome (GOLD analysis project Ga0114933, IMG submission 89691) | Deep subsurface microbial communities from Kolumbo volcano to uncover new lineages of life (NeLLi) - 4SBTROV12_W25 metaG | ecosystem: Environmental > Aquatic > Marine > Volcanic | place: Kolumbo...
GGTGTTCTTGAAATAAAAGGCGGATGGAGAGGAAGGCCGTTACTCACGAAAATTCAACAGGCAACTTGAGCTGTTATCTATGCTTCGCCAATTCCTTGTAAATCTTCTCGGCAGTAACGGGCGCATCTGAAATTCGTACGCCACACGCATCATGCACTGCATTAGCTACCGCAGCAGCAATCCCCTCAATTGCGTACTCACCGATACCCTTTGTCTTGTAGGGGCCACTACCTTCGTCTGAAGAAACAAGCGCCGTAATAAGTTGAGGCATATCAGTAATTGCAGGTAATTTGTAATCTGCAAAACTCAATGTTTGCACATATCCCTGATCAACTATAAGTTCCTCCGACATTGCCTGGCCAAGACCCTGAGCTACACCCCCATTAATCTGACCTTGGTGACCTGTTGGGTTGATTACAACTCCTACATCATGCGCAGAAGTTAATTTCAATAAAGTCGCCTTTCCAGTTTCTTTATCAACCTGAACCTCAGCTATTTGAACCATCGCAGAACCTATCGGGGATCTTTCATGCTCTTCATTGGTATATCTACCCGTAACTGGTGATGATCCTAGTAATTTCGTCCTTTCAATTTGATCATCATGGCCAATCCTTTTAATAAACTCCCCTTCTAAGTGAAGTTCTTCAGGGGTGCATTCCATCTCTATTGCTGCCCGATCAAGTAATTCGGATAGTGCCAGTTTGGCAGCCTCATACGCTGAGGGACCAGAAACTCTTGTTACACGACTTGCACCTACGCCGCTATCAAAAGGTCCATCATCAGTATCCCAAGGAATTACCGTAATTAAGTGAGATTCAATGCCAAGCGCCTCCGCAACTATCTGGCTTAACGCAGTATATGTACCGGTACCTTGCTCAAACACTGAAGTATTCAGAACAATCGAATCATCTGCATAAAAAGTAACAGCAGATGAAGATATGCCTTCGCCTTGATCCTTGAAGCAAACCGCTATCCCTCTTCCAATTCCATCTTCTTTCGGGAGTAAATAGCCTGACGCCTCAATAGCTGCATCTAAAGTTCGTTCGGGTTCCATGGAAATACCGGGGTACCCATTTGGTAATCCCTCGCCGTTTGTGACCATGTTCTTACGTCGCAGCTCTAAAGGATCCATCCCGATCTTTAGAGCAATGACATCCATGTGCGATTCGATCCCAAATGTTGCTTGCACAGCACCGGGGCCTCGAAAAAATCCGCCAGGTATGGTGTTGGTATAAACAATCGTTGCTTCAATTCTGGCGTGAGGGAATCTGTACATACCTGCAGCATGGGCTGCGCCGGGTAAGTTAACTCCTGGCACAGGCTTAAATCCTCCGTACGCACCACTGTTAAACAGGATTTTTGCCTCATGCGCTGTAAAGGTTCCATCTTTTTTGAGACCCGTCCTCATCCGTATGGAGCTTGGATGACGAGGGTTCGATGCGGATAATTCCTCTGCATAAGTGAGTACCGTTTTAACAGGTCTTCCAGTTTTAACTGCAAGGAAATAGGCAACCGGTATATCCATCGGGGAACCTTTTCCGCCAAAATCAGCGCCTATTGTTGAGTGATGAACCACGATTTGATCTAGTTCCAGTCCAATTGCATCTGACAGATTAAGTTTGAGTCTATGAGGAGCTTTATTAGGAGCCCAAACTTGGACTCTGCCATCATTGTCGATCCAAACAATTCCTGCATGTGGCTCAAGATATGCTTGATGGGTACGTTGCGTCGAATACACTCCTTCTACGATGATTTCTGCTTCACTGAAACCTTGCTCAACTGACCCTCTGCCCCATACGTCTTTCACGAATCCGTTAGTAGGATTTTCTAAAACTTTGGGAAGACCAACATAGTTTTGTATATCCGGGTGTATAAGTGGAGCATCCGGTTTCAGTGCCTCTTCTGGTTCAAAAACAGCAGGTAATTCTTCATAGTCAATTTCTATAAGCTCTACAGCACGCTGTGCTATCTCAGTGTCATCTGCAGCAACAGCAGCGACTCGTTCACCTGCAAAACGCACTACCTCATCCGCTAAAACTGGAACATCACGCATACGGCGACCATACAAAATGCCTTGTACATCTTTTCCCGTCAGCACTGCATGAACCCCTGGAAGGGCCATGGCCTTTGTTACGTCAATCCGAACAATACGCGCATGCGGATAGGGACTCCTCAAACATTTTGCCCAAAGAATTCCTGGGAGCGATTTATCAGATGTGTAATCTGCCCGGCCCGTTACTTTAGTGAAACCGTCTACCCTAGGAGAAGCGTGTCCAAGCGCATAATGTGAGGTCATAGCATCTCCATAAAATTTAGCTGAAATTAGGTAGAGAGGAAGAAGTTATCTCCCACCAGTTTTTATCGGGGTCAGACAATAAAAACCAAGGCTCTTTATCGTCATCAGATAATTCACTTAATTGTGAAATACCTTTTGGGTCAGCCGATAGTTGATTATATGCCTCAATTACTTCTACCCGGCTCCCTAATTTAATTACGTATCTATTTGTTGGTCGTAAATGCACTCTCAAAGTAGCTGGTAAAACCACTATGTACCAAGGCTGGGACGACAATCCTATATAGGTTGAAATATTGCCCCCTCCAACCACTTCAAGCCCTAAAACTTCTGTATAGAATTTATTACTGATTTCAGGGTTATCGCACTCAAGTGTTCCATGTGACATTGCTTGTGGCATGAATCCCTTAGACGAAAAATCAGGGTCCGACAAAAGATTGTTCCAATGCCCGGAAGCAATCCTTCTGCCGTGTGTTGCAGCATTGGGATTATAGTACTCAAGTTCAAGGGTATTTCCCCCTGGTTCCTCTAAATACACTGAGTATGCAAAGTGGCTAGCCTGAGGCCCAACTATGCTCTTTAGGCGATATTTTCCCTTGTTTTCGGATAAGTATTTTGCAGCTGCCTCAATCTCCTTGTGATGGGCGACCCGAAATCCATAGTGATTGGCATGTGGCTTATCTGGTATTGACTCATTTAGCTCATGAACTATCAAAGAAGTAGATGTATTAGGGTGTTTTACCTGCGCATTCTTTTCCTGCCGATCAATTATCTCGCATGCAAAAAGATCTGAAAGCACAGCGAGGCTTTCATCCAAGTTACGACATTCATAGTGCCCAAATGTTATTCCTCGAGGATTAATGAAAGGCATTGGTAATCTTATTCCCACCTAAAGCATTTCGCCGGATTGTCCCAAAGCAATTTCCTTTTCAAATCATCAGGAAGCTTGTTCCAGCCAAGGAATTCGTCGACCGAGTCTGGGAAGCGTGATTCTGCATGAGGAAAGTCAGAGCCAAACATGAGTACATGATCCCCCATGAAATCGCTCACCATTTTGACCATCTCTTGGCCTTCATGCAGGACAACTGCGGCAAAAAAACGGCCTCCCGTCATGTATTCTTCCATAGTGCTCTTCAGATGCTCCGAAACGTAACCCATGTAATGAACTTGATCTTCCATTCGCTTCATCCAAAATGGTAACCATCCAAACCCAGATTCCAAAATAGCCAAATTGATATTGGGATACAAATCCATTAACCCAGATCCCATGAACGCTGCAACCATTCTCATTGCACCCCAGGGGTGCGAGGCAGTGCGTCCAATAAAAGGGCTTTCCCATAAATCCCTGTACCCTGGGTAACCTGAAGCAAAGCTATGGTGTACTACGACAAGGCCCAATTCATCGGCTAGCTTCCAAATTGGATGTAAATCTGGATGATCAATAGGGTAGTCCACGGGCAAATCCATTATTACCCCGCGCGCCCAGCGTGCCTTTCCCCATCTCTTAATTTCATTTACAGCCGCATCCACGTCACGAGCGCTCGCAGTGATCATTGATGTAAGCCTATCGGGATAACGAGAACAAACGTCGTCTAAAAATCGATGGAGCGTCTCGATCATGGCTATGTCTACCGACACATCTTTGGAGCCCGTGAACGAGCCAGGGACAAGAAGCTCTACATCCACTCCTTCTTCGTCCATTTCTGCTATCCGCTGCTCGATATTCCAATCTTCAGAATACCTAGAAGGGTACTTTGATCCCATGAAATTCTGAAAATGCCGTTCCTCTTTCTCACGAGGACCAGACTCCCCAAGATGGCGAGGTTTGCCTGCGCCCCATCCCCCTACGTTCTCAAATCGGTACCAATGATTAAAAGGAGGGTCAAGAACTTGACCTGCACGACCCGTTTTAACTTCTCTTAAAAATGGCTCAAGCTCTGATTTTCTATTAAGTAATGCTTTACCCATATACTGAGTCAGAGTTTCAACCGACGGCTGAAGATGAGTATCTGCATCAAAAACTTGAAACCCATTACGCATATAGTCCTCTTTTAATTTAACCTGTTCTTTTACTCTTAATTTCCTTGAAAATAATTCCGAAAATTAATCTATATCCATATAATTAACACAGCGACACAATCGCAACAAATATCCAGGGAAATTTAGGTTTACATAATGCAATCTCTATTATTCAGCTCGTCCAGTATCAGAGGCGCTGGTATAGCTATATTACTATGGCTTCTAATTATTGGAGGAGGTTTCTCAATTGCTCCTGCTCTATCAGAAGTAACAAGTGGTGAGCAAAGCGAATTCCTGCCTCCAAAAGCTGAATCAGTCACTGCCTTAGCTCTAAAATCTACCAAATTCCCATCAGATGATGGAGTGCCAGCCCTGGTGGTATTTAGCTCTGGCCAGGAAACTGCAGGACTGCAAGAAGCTATCTCGACGTTCACTAACGCAATTAATACTACTGCTGCGCCTGAAAGAATTGCATCAGTATTCTCTCCTACTGACTCTCCAGCAGCAGCAGCAACGCTAATTTCACCCTCAGGTACTACGGGCATGGTAGTGGTTGGGATCGGTGGTGCTCCTTCAAATGATGATTTCCAAGAAGCCGTTGATTGGCTAGTCACTGAATCTCGAAAAGCAAGCGATATGTTCAATATTCAATCTGCAGTTACAGGACCTGCGGGTATCACTAATGACGCAGTAAAAGTCTTTAGGTCAATTGATTTAAAAGTAACTTTGTTTACTGTAGTTCTAGTTCTTGTACTTCTCCTATTAATCTACCGCTCGCCTCTCCTGGCAATTGTGCCATTAATGGTCACCGGAACCTCTCTAATGCTGGCGCAAAGCATATCGGCCATCCTTGCTAAAGAATTTGGATTAGCCTTAAACCAGCAAGTAACCTCCATAATGTCTATTCTGGTTTTTGGTGCGGGCACTAACTATGCAATGTTTATTGTTTCTCGTTATAAAGAAGAGCTCACCCGAGAACCAAACAGATGGTCTGCAATGCATGCAGCCATGTCCAGTGTCGGGCCTTCAATCGCAGGGTCAGCAGGTACAACAGTAGTTGCTATGTCCGCACTCAGCTTTGCATCTTTTGGATCCTTTAAATCGCTTGGCCCTATGCTCGCTATGGCAATTGTCGTCGTGCTAATTTCAGGGTTATTTGTTATTCCAGCTGTAATCGCCCTCGTAGGAAGATGGGCATTTTGGCCAAACAACAACCTGATCCCAGAAGACGGCGCTGGAAAAGTAATTGCTTTAATACTAAGCATCATATTTTTACCTCTTCTGGTAGCGTCCATAATTATTTCGCTCGTTTTAAGGACCCTAGGGAAAGTATTTCGTAAAAATGATGGCTCCCAAAATACAAACAACGGTGTATGGGATAGGGCGGGTAGGTTAGTTAGCTCGAAGCCACGTCTGATTTTTACTATTACTATGGTTGGGATTGTTCTTGCAACTCTCCCAGCATGGTCAATGAAACCTAGCTACAATTTTCTTGATGGGTTTCCTGACGATACTGAATCCAAGGTAGGCTACGCTCTTCTATCAAGCGCATTCCCTCCAGGGCAGTTAGCCCCAAGTGAAATGCTTGTAGAGAGCAAAAAAGGCAACATAATGGAGTCCTACCAAAACTTAGAAAATTTGGCCAATCAGGTTGCGCTCATTGACGGGGTCTCCACCGTCACTGGTCCTACGCGCCCGATAGGTATCCCTGTGTCCATGCCTGAGGCTTTAGCACAAGGTGCTGGAAGGTTTATTTCGCCTGATGGTTCAACAGCCCGTCTAGAAATATCTCTAGCTGATGACCCCTACTCTTCAAGAGCACTTGAGCTTATCAACACCGTACGTACTGCTGCCGCTGCTTCATCAATAGGGATGGACAACAATTATCAAGTGCTTGTAGGTGGAGCCACAGCATTACAAACTGATACCAAAGCATCAATTGACAGTGACATAAGCTGGCTCGCGCCAGTTTCTCTATTAGCAATCTTCTTAGTACTTGTACTTCTATTAAAATCCCTTGTTGCCCCCCTATATCTGGTATTTAGCGTGATAGTAAGCTTCGGGGCAACTTTTGGAATTGCAATCTTTATTTTCCAAAATGTGTTCTCCCATACAGGGGTTGCTTACTCCAATGGTGTCTGGATGTTTATTTTCTTAGTCGCATTAGGTGCTGACTACAATATTTTCGTAATGTCCAGGATTCGTGAAGCTGTCAAAGCGGAAGGCATGCAGGCGGGTATAGCCACTGCAATTGGAAGAACTGGAGGTGTTATTACCTCTGCTGGGATAATTCTTGCTGGTACTTTTGCCGTTCTGACTACGCTGCCTCTTAGGGATCTGTTTCAGCTCGGCTTCGCAGTAATGCTTGGGGTCTTAATAGATACTTTTATCGTCAGAGCATTTCTAGTCCCCAGCATGACAGCCATACTTGGGAAATGGAGTTGGTGGCCAAGGAGGGAAGAAACCGCAATTAAATAGCACTCTATTGGCCTAACCCATCGAATTATTAATACGAAATCAGTTTACAAACCGAAATCCATATGGGATATGTAGATGGCTCTAATTAATAGAGTTAATTTATAAGGGAGTATAGTAATGATTTCAAAGAAACTTACTGGATACTTATTGACAATAGCTCCAATACTTATGATGGCAGTATGGATGGGACTGTGGCCTAGTCCAGATGGAGTAAATCCGACTTATGTTGAGGAAATAGCGGCCATCCAAGCAGATGACCTTGCTCCTTACGTCATGCTTCTCGGCATGACGTCATGGATCACAATGCTAATTGCACTGGTATTCCTGAATCGATCAATGAACACTGGAGGCAGCGTAGCATCAGATATAGCAGGTCTTGGAGCTATAGTAGCGCTTCTTGCAGCTGCAGCTAGCGCGGCAAATCTAGGAGTCGGAATTGTCTCAACGGACACAGATTTCCGTGGTTCACAAGAACTTATAGCTGCTGTAAATGATGCTGGTTCTTATGCATTTCCTGTACTTCTAGGAGCAACGGGAATCTTCACAGGGCTAGCTATTTATTTATCCAAGAGTCTAAATATCATTATTGGAATAATCAGCATTATTCTTGGAGTGGTCCTAGTAGGAAGCGCAGTAATATCTTACCCTGAGCTTGCCGATGACTTTTACCTTAATGACGTGGCATTCATGCTCTTTACCCTTACAGTGGTAATTATGGGAGTTCTAACCCTTAGATCCAAAGACGAAGCTTAGTAAGTAGCTACTTTCATAAAACAGGCCTTCGGTACGTACTGAAGGCCTGTTTTATTAGAGCAAATCTTTGATTTTGAGGAGAACGATGAAAGTAACATTCATTGGAATTGGGCTAATGGGTAAGCCAATAGCTATCAACCTTATTAAAGCTGGAGTTGATGTCACGGTTGTTAACCGTAGTCAAGGAAAAATTCAAGAACTCGTTGCCTTAGGTGCGCGAAACGGAGGAACCCCGTCTGAAGGATCTGCTACTGCTGACGTAGTGATACTTTGCCTTCAGGGCGAAGATATCGTTGAGCTTGTTCTTAACGGTGACAATGGAGTGCTCTCAAGCATTAAACCTGGTGTCATAATTGTTGACCACAGCACTATTCACCCAGAATCAGCCAAGCGATTTGCAGCATTATGTGAAACCCATCAAGCCACCTACATTGATGCTCCTGTTTCCGGTACAGGGAAGGTCGCATGGGACGGGAAATTAACAATCATGGCGGGAGGGGATCCTGTTGCTTTTGAAAAAATAAAACCCATTCTTGCTCATGTAAGCATCGCTGCGCACTTAATGGGCCCCGTTGGCAGTGGAAATATAACCAAATTACTCAATAATCTCATTGGTGATGTTAACCAAATCATAATTATGGAAACATTTGCTCTCGCCGCATCATTAAACCTTGATATGAACCTGCTATTAGAAGTATTACGCTCTGCATCTGCTAATAGTCGCCAGCTTGAACGCATTGGTCCAAAATTACTAGCACGTGATTTTGGTAATCAGACGTCTCATCTCTACGGTCACCATGTAAACCAGCTACGCACTCGCTGGCTTAGTGAACAAGTCGGCTTGCAATTGCCGCTACGTGAATTAGCTGAGGTATATTGGGAACAAGCGATTGAAGCAGGGTTCAGCGCAAGCGATCCTCTAGAGTCCATAAAGATGATCGAGGCTCAAAACGGAGTGATCGTCAGCGGAGAAACTTCCAACTAAGGAAGTTCTTCTGGTGCCCAAAGTTCAAATGATGTACCATTAATACATGCACATGATGATGTTCAATTGTTGTTGTTGTTGTAGCGAAGAGGGGGGAGCAAACCCTTTTTCCTCTAGCTGCATGCATTACGGTGTGCGCTGAGAAAGTTTTAAAAAACCTAGGAAAAATGCTTACCCCCTTGTTTTCAAGGGGGTTTTTTTTGGAGTTAAAAAGTGAGCTCATACAATATGATCCCTATATTCTTATTCGTAGCAATTACTGCTTTCCTGCTATTCTGGTCATACTTTAGCAGGGCTAGGATGCGAAATTCCGGCTTTGGGATTGAATCATTTGATATTTTTACTAAAGAAGCCCAGCGGAAAGTTAGTGCTCGTGTAATTAAACTCCCTCGCTGGTCTTTAGGATGGGACGAGGGGATCATTAGAGATATCCCTTTCACCCTTATCGAAGTAGAACACGAAGCGAATATCTCACAGCAACTCGAACTCAGCAAGGGCAAATTTCTCCCTTCAAATGGTCTCGCATTTGCAGGAATCAGCGATTCTATGAAACATTTTAATACCGCGAATTTAAAAAATATTTCAGGAACCGTCAGGCTTGAGCCCAAACTGATTCGATTATTTGAGGAAGGTGACTTACTTGATCCGGCTTACCTGCGAAAGGCAGGGAATGCTTTGGTAGAGCTTGCAGAGCAGGCAGAATCGGCCTATCCCGCTGAAAAACAACCAATCGCGTAACGCCCCTTACTCAGTGTTGTAAGAATGACTCCTTACAGGAATTTAATTTTAAACAAATGAATATTAGAAATTCTCTCTTCAATTTAGCCTAGTGCATCCTCTGCCAAAGGCTCGTTAATTTCTTTCTTTAGAAGATTCGTAAGTATGCTACGCTTAGGCAAGAGAAGAGGTAAGATGGAAAATCCACTTAAAGTTGGAATAGCAGGCTTAGGCTTTGGAGCGACTGAATTTATTCCAACGCTAGAAAGACTAGATGAAATAAAGATAGTCGCTGGTGCGGATCTTAGGCCATGGGCTCGTGAAGAATTTGAAAAACGATACCAAGGCAAAGCATATGCCAGCGTAGAAGAATTATGTGCCGATTCTGATGTTGAGGCGATATGGATAGCAACCCCGAATCACCTGCATGCCCAAAATGCAATTACCGCTGCAAAAAACGGGAAGCATATTCTAGCCCGTAAGCCTTTAGGTATAACGATGGCCGAATGCCAAGCAGTGTTGGATGCGGTCAAAAAAACTGATGTCAAGCTTCTTGCCGGTGGGCAAACTCAAGGAACAAGTCCTTTAATCCGCGAGGCTCGAAATATTATCACTTCGGGTGAGTTAGGCCCCCTTCGGGCAATAAATGTAGTTGCCTATACCGGATGGATGCTCCGTCCGCGTATGCCACAAGAAGTCGACGATTCTGCGGGAGGAGGTGTAATTTGGAGACAGGCTCCCCACCAAATAGAAACAACACGCTATCTCGCAGGCGGATTGGCAAAAAATGTTCGTGCGTTCACAGGTAGCTGGCGCCCTGAAAGACCCAATGGTACGGGCTACTACACAGCTGTAATTGAATTTGATGAAAATGTCCCAGTCACGATGACCTATAACGCCTATGGCTATTTCGATACCCTTGGGCTTACTACATGGAGCTCCGATAAAGGGATTGCAGGCAGAGCAAAATCAAGAGCAGCTTTACTTAATGGTGAAATTAATGAGGAAGAAGAAAAAGAAAAAACTCGCTTCAGTTCACCCGGTGAAGGAAGCGTTGTAGGAGGCGAAGCTGGTAGACCATGGACTCCAGGTAATCTAGGAATCTTCCTTATCTCGTGCCAGGAAGGCGACATCCTGATGTCTGAAAACGGCTTGATGGTATACGACAATCATGGAAATCATGAGGTGGAAGTGTTTCAGCCCGGAGGAGCAGGTATGGCTCTCGACTCAGAAGTCTTGGAGTTATATAACGCTATTAGGCATGATAAGCCACTGTTCCATGACGGTCCGTGGGGGATGGCAACCGCTGAAATTCAATGGGCAATCATTGAATCAGGGCGCCAGAATAAGGAAATTACACTTAAATACCAAGTTCCTGTTCCTCCCGGAGAATAACATCAGCCAATCACTCAATAGACCACGGTTGGTCAGTGACTCGCCAGGGCTGTAGGTGAGAGATTTAAATGCAATTCAAAGGTCCAAACCATTCCTAAGTGAATTCTGGTAGAAATTTTTTCATCAAAAAATATCGAGCCGTGGGACCTAATAAGAGGATTGATAAGACGATAATCGCATCATGTAGTAGCAAAAAATGTTAGGTTAAAGCCAATGAACTTGAAAATCGAAGTCAACGATTCAACAAATTTTGCTATGCAGGATTCCTCATGTTTTGCGATAGAAGCCGAGGCCCTTGGCTTCGCTGGTGTCGGGATGCCTGATCACCCTCACACTGGGCAGGATGTTTTTGAGCGTCTAATTACTGCCGCGCAAGATACTGCACGAATAATGCTCTTTCCGTCTGTAACCAACCCGATAACTAGAACTGTAGAAGAGTTGTCTGTTAAAGCAAAAGAACTCCGCACTGTAGCATTAGGCAGAACTCGGCTGATACTAGGAGGGGGAGATAACGCTGTAGGCTTTTTGGGCAAAAAGCCTGCTACTACATTAGAGCTGATTAATGCAGTTCAAATGATTAAAGCCGAGCTAGCAGGAACTGGAGTTGAAGTTTTTATCAATGGAAGTAGCCCTAAAATGCTGGAAGCTGGGGGGTTAATAGCCGACGGTGTCTATGCAATGGTCGGGGTTGATCCAGTGGTAGTAAATACGGCCTTAGAACATGTTTTTCAAGGCGCTCGTAAGGGTGGGCGTGACCCTGAAAGCATACCCATTGCTCTTGGATTACCTGTATTTATGGCATCTTCATTAGAACAATCCATTGAATATGCTCTACCGTATGCATTTTCTAGCTTAAAGAGACGCACAAGGGTTTTTTCTCGAGTTCTAAGGTCAATATTGCCTGCTTTGGAAAATGCCTCCAATTACACTGATCTCTCTAAAAAGGATGCCTGGAAGCTTACTGAAGCAATGGCTATCTGCGGATCCCCTCGTGAAGCCGCAGATAAAACACATGAACTCGCACGTAAAATAGGGCATACCCATTTTATTGCCAGGGTACAGATGCAGGGTGTTGAGCCAATTGAAGCGTTAAAAGCCTACGGCAAGCAGATATACTTTCCTGAATGATTTTCCTAAAGCATACTCTCTTATTTATCTGGACTAAATTGCAGGAAATACCTTATGCCATTCAGTAACTTGCTGGTAGGCATGTCCTACTGCAAGGACAAGCCGATCATCAAATCGTTTCCCTGTTAGCTGTAGGCCAATTGGCATCCCATTTAATGAAAATCCGTTCGGTATTGATGCACTCGGCAGGCCATTCGGGTTGAATAAACGAGTAAGTCGAACTAGTTCACGAGTAGTAATTAAGCCATCTTGCGTACGCATCTCATTTTCCCCAAATTTAGGCGCGTAGATTGGATTAGTAGGGGTAGCAATTAGCGAATACGTTGCGAAAAGTTCATTCCATCGCCGTTCCATTAGCGATCGGACTCTTAAAGCATCTACAAATGCATTGGCAGGTAAAAAGAAACCAGTTTCAATTCTCCGGCGAACCCCAGGGTGATAATCGTTTGGACGAGCACGGATCATTTCTGCATGATAAGAAGTTGCTTCCGCCAAAGTGATAGTAACCTGCGCAATTGAAATATAATCTAACTCTGGAATTTCGACTTCTTCGATTTTTGCTCCAAGTGCTTCTAAAGCGCCCATTGCATTCCAAAAAGCCTTTCGAACCTCCGGGTGCATTACCTGCCATATGTGATTACTTGGTACTGCAATGCGAAGATTGCGGATATCTGTACTAAGGCCCTTGAAATAACTCTCTGGTTTTCGATAAACAGATGATGGATCACGTGGATCATGCCCAACCATTGCGTCCATAGCGATAGCAAGGTCCTCAGCCGTTTTTGCTATCGGCCCAACGTGATCTTGACTCCATGAAAGAGGTGTGACCCCGTATTTGCTTACTAACCCATATGTCGGTTTGAGGCCTGACAGGCCACAAAGAGATGCTGGTGACCGAACCGACCCGGCAGTGTCAGAGCCCAAAGCTAATGGCACCATGCCAGCGGCTACAGCTGCTCCTGAACCACTGCTTGATCCTCCAGTAACGCATTCCAAATCCCATGGATTAAGAGGAGCTCCGTATAAGTCGTTATGTTCAGCCCCGCCATAGGCATATTCGACCATATTGGTTTTGGCTATGGAGTAGGAGCCAGCGTTTTGTAATTTTGCAACAACAGTTGCATCTTCTGTAGGCAAAAAATCTGCAGTGACAGCTGACCCTGATGTTGTTCTAACATTTTTTGTCCAGAACAAATCTTTTAAGCCTATTGGTATGCCATGCAATGGCCCCCTGTAGTCCCCTCTCATAATTTCAGCTTCGGCTAAACTCGCTTTGGCTAAAGCTTGATCATAAGTTGTAGTAATAAACGCATTGAGAGTGGGCTGAAGTTTTGTCGCCCTGTCTATGAAAGCTTCCGCAATTTCCACAGGAGATACTTGTCGAGATTGGACTAGCTCTCCCAATTGGGCAACCGTTAAGCGGTGTAATACAAAGTCATTCAATTGATATCACCAACGCCGTTAGGTTCCTCATCTGAAAATGCTGCATTCCTCAAATATTCGACTCGTTCCAGCATTCCTTGTACATCTGTCATCAACGAGCTCAGATAGACATCATCTCCTTCAATGCCTGCATGCTTGGCTAATAATATGAATTCGGCTTTTGTGAGTGCTGGTCGATACATAGGCGGATAATACACTAACGCGCTGATGCTTAAAGCATATGAGGATGAAGTAATTTCTGTGGGAAATTACTTGTCAATTTCTTGTTCGCCCGATTCGGTTCCTTCAATACCATCATTCTGTACTAAATGCTCATGGAAAAATGTTGCAGTTCTTTGAAGAGATAGTGCTGCAGCATCAGCCCTTAAGGGCGAGGTATCCTGCTTGGGATTTAAAAATGAATGCCCAACTCCTTCATACATGAAGAGTTCGTAATATTTATTGTAGTTATCTAAGGATGCGCGGAAAGCATCAATCTCTTCAATCGGAGTAGTGTGGTCATTGGTCCCATAATGGCACATCATTGGAGCCTCTATAGAGTTTAGCTCTCCGCTATCTGGGAAAAGGCTATGGTAGTAAATTACCCCTGCACCAAAAGCATTGGATCGAGCAAGTGCAAGCAGCGCAAGCCCACCACCGAGGCAAAAACCCACCACACCAATAGGGGATTTGTCCTCTACCCAGGGTAGCGAGTGTAAAAAATTTGAACCAGCACAAATATTAGCGATTGCATGGTCGATGTCTAAAGAATTTTTATAACGTAGTTGTGTTGCATGCCCTTCAGGTAGTACTCCGTCATAAAGATCTGGGGAAACAGCGACGAAACCTTCTCGGGCAAAAGTCCTTGTTATTTCACGCTGAAACCAATTTAGACCTCCCATGCCTGAAATTACTACCAACCCTGGGTGTGTACCCGAATCAGCAGGACGAGCGACGTAGCCGTCGACAAAACTATCTCCTGAATCGTATCCAGCGTGAAGAGAAAGAATGTTTGTTGCCATTACTACCGCCTTTTTCCCAGATAATTACTTGCAATACTGAAACGGTATGTGCAAAATCATATATTGCATTCAATACATTTAATCTTAACAGGGGGAAGAGTAAAAGATGGGTTTATTTTTTCAATCACTCAAATTGCTTATCACTAAGTCCCCTAATCAGGCGACTGGACGCGGGGCTGAATCTTTTGAGCATTTTAATCAAAAAATTCACAGAAACTTAGATGCTCGTATAAACGAACTTATAACTAGTTGCTGCGAAGCAATCCAAAAATGCTGTGCTATGAAGTACAGATTATGCTCCTCAAGTTGTAATTCTGCTCACTGCTGCCCCCAATAGGTGTCGGTAGGTCTAGCATTTTAGGAGAAATATGCCACCCGCACTTGTTCTTTCAGGGGTTACAAAACTATTCGGAAAAATTCGAGCGCTAGACGCTTTAGATTTAACACTTGAAGCCGGTTCTATCCACGGCTTTGTAGGCCCTAATGGAGCAGGCAAGACCACGATGTTGTCTGTTGTTTCAGGACTAAAACGTCAGACTTCGGGTGAAATAGAATTTGGGGTACCGGCACGTCAAATGATGCTAATGCCAGATACTCCAGAATTCTTCCCTCTTCTAACCGCTCGTGAAGTTGTTGATTTGGCGAGACATCCTTTTCGACACGAAATTGATGAAACTGATGTTGCATCGATTATTAGAGAGGTTGGACTAGAAGAGGCAATCGACCGTCGAGTTGGCGGTTTCTCCAGAGGAATGAAGCAGCGGCTTGGTTTAGCTGCAGCATTAATTGGTCGGCCTGAGTTAGTTTTATTAGATGAACCTTGCTCGGCATTAGACCCAATTGGACGTAGAGAAGTTTTAGATATGATTTCACAATTAAAAGGTCGTGCTACTGTATTGTTTTCGACTCATATCCTTAGTGATGTCGAAGACGTATGTGACTCCGTCACAGTAGTTGACCATGGCAGGGCTGTTTACGAAGGTACGGTAAAAGGAATTAAGAAAAAAAGAGGACAGTCATTTGAACAGGCTGTTTTAGAATTACTTCTACCTGAGAGAGGCGAGAAATGAACCTATGGCGAATGGAACTAATCCATTTGTTTCGTAGTTGGCGTGGCTGGACTTTGTCTGGAATTTATTTGTTGGCATCCCTCATTTCTCTTTTTGTAGGATTCTTCATCGAGCGAGCAAATGGATCGTTCCCATATTCGCAGGCTATTGATTGGTACATAACGTTCTCAATAGTCGGGACTCTTGTGTTTATTGGTATTGTTGTCTCTTCATTGGCGTTTGATGGAAACAGAGATTCATCTATCTTTTTAAGAACTCGTTTTTCGATGAAGCAAATTCTGTTGACCAAAGCTACAGTATATTTCCTTCTTTCCCAAATTTTGTTCTTCGCAGGATTCTTGATCGCCTTATTGGGGGGATTAATTCTTTTCGATACAAGCGATCATTTGAACTTTAATTGGGTTTTATGGGGATTGTTGCTGTACTTGATCTCAGACCTTTTTTATGTGGCATTGATGTTATTTACTTCTTCAATTTTTCGTGGTCCAGTAATTTCTGTGTTATTTACGCTTGCTGTTATTTTAGGTTTTCCACTAATTGGGAGCACGCTTATTTCATTAGAATTACTTATGCGAGGACTAATCGAAATACCTTTTGCAGATTGGGAAACTACTTCTTACGTTGCGAAGGCATTGCTATGGTGGCCTACTGCGCTGGAAGATACACAAGGATTTCTAGGTGTTACTAATTCGGAAGTAAGTAGCGGGTATATTAGTTTCCTTGGGGTCTCATATCCTCTGGATGCACATTTTAGGCAAGATGCTTTAATTACCACGATAGTATCAACCCCGATTCTTGCATTTCTTGCATGGCTGAGATTTTCAAAACGAGAGATATAGCATTCTTTACATGGTCGTTATGCGGTGGAGAGTTGGTGACCCGCCTCGGACTTGAACCGAGAACACGCTGATTAAGAGTCAGCTGCTCTGCCGATTGAGCTAGCGGGCCACTTCATATAAAGGGTATAAACCTAAAACCAACTCGTCAAATGCCTTATGAAGAGGTTTATCGACCAGGGTTCATTTCTGGCAATAAATGATCTCTCCAATTAACATCGGAAGGTAATACCGTATCTATAGCCCGCAAGTTGTAATAACTAGAATCAGCCCCAGGAGGATTACCACCATCTTGGACAGTTTTGACAGCATCAGCAAGTAATTTACGGGCAACGATAATAGCCTTATCAGCGGGACCTAAGTGCTCTTTGGAGCGATCGACAATAGTGCCCATCATTTCCTGTATCGCACGATCTTGCGTATTAATCCCACGTATGCCTGAGAAAGTTTCTGTTTTTTGTACAGAGCGATCAATTTCCCACCAATTAGACCTATTCCTAAGAGAGGTGAAGCCATTTTCGACATCAATATCTTCACCGTAACCATTTCCGGATGCCTTTAGGCCAGCTTCTCCGTCACTAATCAATCGTTCTTCCCAAGTGTAATACCAATTCCAAACTATGCAGCGTTCATCATCAATCGGCACCCAGTGATGACCATGTGTCTGATTAGAAACTCCTCTACCTGCAGGCCTCAGCTGTGTCCATGGCATCACATAATGATATCCGCGCGCGTATTGCTCATCTGAACCTAAGCGGCGAATTCCATAGTACCTATACCCATATTCAGTTTCATCAACCTCCAAAGTTGGAGCCTCTCCTTGAACAAAAACATCGTTAATTGGAATCCCTGGCTGAGCAGGGTTTTCCTTCAGAGCACGGTGCAAAATAGGAGCATGCGAGGTATCTATGCCACCTTCCAAAGCTTGTAGCCAATTACATTCTTCTATAACTTTTGTCACGGAACGCTGATGGTCAGCAGCCCGAGTCCATTCAAAATTAGGTGCGGCAGGCTTTTCGTTAATCGGTCCCATATAGACCCAAACCACACCTCCAAGTTCGATAGCTGGATATGATTTAGCTTTTATTTTTTCTGCGAATTGGTTCGGCTCGTTCATTTGGTCGACGCACTGTCCAGAAATATCAAATTTCCACCCATGGTAGACGCACCTGAGTCCATTCTCTTCGTTTCTTCCCAACCAGAGAGAGGTGAGCCGATGGGGGCAATACTCATCAAGTATGCCGATCTGACCACTGGTATTACGGAAGGCAACTAGATCTTCCCCAAGCAAGCGAAGCCTGACTGGAGCGCAGTCAGGCTCTGGTAGTTCCCAATCTAGCAATGCGGGGATCCAGTACCTGCGCAAAAGGTCTCCCATTGGAGTACCGGGGCCAACCTGAGTTAATAGATCATTTGTTTCTTTAGTAAGCATTTGAAATTTTAAGTGCCTCTAGGAAGAAAATAACTTTGAATATTAAGTAAAGTCAACCTTCTGGTGAAGCCTCCGGATCTCCTTTTGTCAAAATATAAGCATTGATACCTAGTGTGCAAAACAAGGTAAGGGAAGCGGAACCTGCGAGCATGATGAATACCCATTGGACACCAGGGCCATCTGCGAGCATCCCCCCGCTCACTCCAGCCAAAGACCCTAACCCAAATCCGGTTAAAGCAGTGAGCCCATACGCTCTTCCTTGTAGCCGTTCAGAAGTGTAATCCGAAATCATTGCTACCGAAGTTGGTTGAGCCATGAAATTAAAGAAGACAAACACAGAAGAAGCTATTAGAAGCAACCAGCCTGCACCTAACGACATCAAAATTAAAGGGGGAATAGTAAGAGCAACAGCAGGAACGATCAGACGTTCTCTTTTGAACCGCTCTCCAAGCTCGCCTCCAATATATTGTCCCAATACCCCAAATAAAAGTGCGACAGTTGCAACCGCTCCTCCGACTACAACAGGCTTAAGCCCAAAAACGTCTAAACCTAAATTTGTAGACAAGTGCAGTGGCAAAAATAGTGTGAGTCCACGAAAAATAAAACCAAAACTAGCGTTGATAACGAATATTAATATTAGAGGAATTAAAAAACTTTGAGCCCTATGCTGAGGCTTCAAAGAATCAGCTTGATTTGCATCGGGACCTATCGAAGATCGCAATGCAATTAATGTAATGAGAAATGAAAGTAATGCAAATACTAAAAATGCACCCCGCCAGCTCCACACTCCGGCAATTGCGGCAGCAATAAATGGTGCAAGTGCAGTTCCTAAGTTTCCGCCTGCTCCATGAATACCCAAGGCTCTCGCACGCTGCCGAACAGTTCTGCTAATAAATGAAAGCCCAGCGGGGTGATACATCCCCCCGAAAATACCCATCAATACCAGGGCAAAACCTAATACTTGGATGTTAGGAGAAATTGCGGCAATCAATGCAGCAACGCCTGCGCCGGCCATCGAGATCGCGACTGTATTTTTAGAGCCAAATCGATCCGCAGTTGCACCAGCAGGCAAAGCAGCCCCCGCATATGCAAGCGAAGAGATAGTGCCCAAAACTCCGAGCGCCGCAATAGTCACACCAAACTCAATGGCAACTACTGCCAAAATAGCCCCGTACACTAGTTCAACAGCATGGTTTAATCCATGTGCGACACCGGTGAACGCCACAATTTGGCGTTCACCGGCAGTCATACGATCATTAACAGATTGTTGTGGCAAAGTATTAAAACCTAGAGCCCACGTCCAGCACTAGCATCTAGTACCGCACCTTGTTCCTCATTCTCGTCATAAGTCCATTTATAATGAGGATCCTGATACACCTCTTCGGGCATAAGGCTCTCTAGCCCACGTTTACCTATTTCCTCTTCATACATTTTTCGGACCCATGGCTCCTCAACTGGATATTCTATTTGATCCAACAAACGATTGTTTCTTTCAGCACGCATTTGTTTAATTGGTGAAAGAGCTAAGTACCTTGCAGGTTCAACGCTAACGTTAAAGTGCTGGTGGAACCAATTATTTGGTGGAACAAACATACTGGCTTCATGCCATGGAACAATTACCTTCTCTTCTCCCTCAGGCCACATAATTGAGTACCCTTCGCCTGCAGGGATCATGATAAATACACCTGGGCCATGCCGGTGAGCCTTTTTATAAGTCCCTGGAGGGAATACTGACATATGCCCACCCATTTCTGAGTGAGGGAAACGAATGTCTACCACATGTCCTCCCCCGCCTCTCTGTCGATGTGGTACGAGTCCATTCCAAGCAGCAAGATCAGTGAAAAAATTACCGTGCCAACTGGCACCACGACCACCAGGGGCTCTTTTCGCAACTGAGTAAAGTTCATCTTCACTAGTTTCAAGCAACTGAGTATCTTGGTAATCGTTATTGAAAAAATAGCTGGGATCAGGTACCAAAGACATTCCAACTGGTAAGTGCGTGTTACTAATCAGTCTCGCAGGTTTATCTCCCCTGGCATTACTGAATTGCCGAATCGAACCACGCGGTATAAGAAATAGGCTTCGTGGACCCCATTCAAAGGTTTTCTTACCGACACCATCCGCCCATATCGTTGTCATTCCCTGTCCATCCACCACATACACTGCTTCATCCAAAGCAAATCTATATGGAGCGACAGTACCGCCAGGCGCAATCTCCGTAACTCTTGCGTCTACAATGCCTTCCATCCCCGCTAGTTGAATAAACGCTGCATTGCACCCAAGGAAATCCCAAGGTGCTGTTTCAATAGTCCTGCAATCTTCTATGAAATATCCTGTGTGAAGAGGAAGCCCTAAACCTTGAACCCATTGATCGTATGGGAGTGTGGACCGAGCATCCGTATCTATCTTCAAATCACTAATTAATTTAGCTGGTGCATCGTCTGTCATATTCTGTCTCCTTTTCCAATTAGCTAGTCCGACTTTCGCTCCCCAAAGTGAATTCGTCAAGACTAAAACCTCATTTAGCTCCCCAAACTTTTTCTGCTGTCTCTAGGAGCACTTCGAGTTTTTTCCACTGAATATCCTCGGGAAGTGAATTTCCCACCCCACTTGCGAAACCACATTGAGGGCTTATAGCTAATTGATCAACATCAATATATCTCGATGCATCTTCTATCCGTAATAATAACTCATCCACAGATTCAACTCTAAGACTTTTTGTCGTAACCAAGCCTAGGACAACAATTTTACCCTTAGGTACAAATCTCAGCGCTTCAAATGAGCCCGATCTCTCATCGTCGTACTCAAGCATAAAGCGATCATGATTTAACTGTGTGAAAATTTGCTCTGCAATAGCGTCATAAAATCCTTCACGGTGCCATTGTGGCACTATTTCCCCAGTAATAGGATCTACTGCTCGTTCATTCCCTTTACAAAAATGAATACCTGTGGCTACATTTTTTATACCTTCAATTACTTTATTATCTGCTTCAATGGACATTGTGAGATTTGCAGCAGGGTCTTCCCCACGAGAGCGCATTTTTTGAAGTGATGGCTGGTCAACGTAAGCCGTATAACCTGGAGCATCAATATGTATATACGGACAGCCTGCCTCTAGCAATTCCATAATCATTTCATGTTGAATCAGAGCCACGTGACTTATGAAATCTTCTAATCCATCGTAGATACCCTTTGAGGACTCCCAATCAAATCTCTGTGCCACTCGATCCGGTCCGATGAGGGTCACTTTGGCAGGCATGTTTGCCATTGCAGAAACGTATTTATACTCTTCTAGAGGAATATTACGCTTCAATGAAAGCCGCTGTAGTACCGGTCGTCGTGTAACCACAGGAGGCCCAGGTATTTGCGGCCCTGACTCGACTCGCTGGGTAAAATCAGACTTATTATTTTTTTGCCATTGGGAATAAGTCCTATTTGTTAAAGGGGCATCATAGCCAGCAACAGCATCTCCAAAGCTATCCTGAAAATTCCTTCGCCGAAATTCACCATCGGTTAAAATCGGAAATCCTATTTTCTCTTGGTCCTTAATGACCGCTGATATTAGCTGGTCCTCTAGCTTGATGAGATCCTCTCGATCAATTAACTCGGCATCGTATTTTGCCTGAGTATCTAGAAGCTTAATTGGGCGAGCCAAACTTCCTATGTGCTCCACGCGAAGTAATTCCATAATCCCTCCAACCTTTAAGAGAAATATACATCAATGTAGCGTAATATATGCCTATGAAACTATCACTGGAAGAACATCTTGCGATTCCTTACCGATTGGTTATGGAATCATTTGAAGATGTCGATGGAGAGTGGCGACGACGTGCTTCTTACCCAGAGCTTCCAGGATGCACTGTAGTTGGCGATTCTGCAGTAGACGTGATTGATGAGCTTGATCTTTTACGAGAGCAACTGATACAGCAAATGTTTGAGAGTGGCACTCCAGTACCTATCCCACGTCCTCCGCTCCGTTCGCGACCGCCAATTTTAGATGAAGCCCGTCTGGGTTTTGTGAAATATCTTTTAGAGAAAGGGGCCATATCTGAGCATGAAAATGGCTAACCTAAGGCCCTCTTCCATCGAGGAGGCATAAAGTGGCACAAACTGTACTAGGCTTTGCAACCTCGCACGGCCCTCAACTTAGAATGACTCCTGATAAATGGGCATTATTGCAAGAAAAAGATAAACATGATCCTCGATTTGATTATGAGGCTCTATTAGCCAGAAATATCCCCAACATTGAAGACGAAATCACACCTCAAAAATTTGTAGAACGCTATGAGTCTTGTCAAAAAGCGCTTCGAGTTCTTAAGAATACAGTTGCTGAAATAGGCCCCGACGTCATAGTAGTCATAGGCGACGATCAGCATGAACAGTTCATGGAAGACAATATGCCTATGTTTTCTATTTACTACGGAAATGAATTGCCGATTCGAGAAAGGCAAGGTCCGGGTCGAGATGCAGCGCTACAAAAAGCTTGGTCAAGTGGTGCACGTGAATGGCGAAATGCGCAAGAACCCGTAGGTGATTCATTTCAGCCTGGGCACCCGGAACTCGCTAAACACATTATTCAGCACTTTGTTAATCAGAATATCGATATTTCTGTAACTAACAAGCTTCAAGACGATATTGGAGCAGGGCATGCCTTTGCGTTTCTCTATCGACAAATTTTACCTGAGGGTAACATTCCCATTATTCCTTTGATGGTTAACTGCTTCTACCCCCCCAATCAACCCACAGTTGCTAGATGCTACGATGTCGGCAAAGAACTGAGAGCAGCCATAGACTCTTGGGAAAGTGATGCACGCGTTGCAATCATGGCATCTGGGGGCTTAAGTCATTTCATTATTGATGAAGAAATTGATCGCATTGCGCTCGCTGCACTGGAATCCAAAGATGCAGAGACATTAAAAACTCTCCCTAACGATCGGCTTATATTAGGAACGACTGAAATCCGTAATTGGGTTACTCTAGGGGGAGCAATGGAAGATATGACTATGAACCTCATTGATTACCAGCCCTGCTACAGAACCCTTGCTGGTACCGGCTGTGCAATGGGATTTGCAACCTGGAGTTAATATCTACAAGATTTTCGCATAGAATAGAATCAGCTCTAGTGAGGAATTAATAAATGACAGCCGACCCACAATATGACGTCATCATAATTGGCGGCGGTGCTGCAGGGCTTGCAGCATCGATATATTCCGTTCGGGCAATGCTCAAAACCTTAGTTATTGAAAGACAGGCCTTAGGCGGGCAAATTTTGCTAACTGGAGAAATTGAAAATTACCCCGGGTTTCCTGAACCAATAGACGGTCCCGAACTTGCAATGCTTTATCAGAAGCAAGCTGAACGCTTTGGCGTTCAATTTGAGTATGACACAGTTGCAAATTTAGATGTATCTGGTGCCGTAAAGCGTGTAATCTGTGAAGACAATGAATACACAGCCAAAACTGTAATTATTACTAGCGGTGGCGAGCACAATAAGCTTGAAGTTCCCGGCGAAGATTATTTCTCTGGAAAAGGCGTCTCTTACTGCGCCACATGTGATGGCAATTTCTTCCGTGACATGGATGTCACTGTAGTTGGTGGCGGTGATGCAGCTATGGACGAAGGGTTGTACCTTACACGCATGACTAAAAGTGTTACCGTAATCCACCGCAGAGATGAATTACGAGCAAGTAAGATTCTTCAGCAAAGAGCTTTTGATAACCCAAAAATGAAATTCGTTTGGAACTCAGTTGTTGAAGAAATTAAAGGCAACGGTACAGTCCAAAGTATGACTTTGAAAAACCTTAAAACCGATGAATTATCTGAACATCTCACTGAAGGGATTTTTATTTTTATCGGGTTCCACCCTGTGAATGAATTTATGCAAGGCATAATCGACCTAGATAGTGCAGGGCATGTGATCACCAACCTCCAAATGGAAACAAATGTTCCCGGAGTATTTGCAGCAGGAGACGTGCGCCAATTCTCCGATCGGCAACTTGCCAATGCAGTAGGCGACGGTGTCGCTGCTGCTTTAGCTGCGTACAGATACATAAACGAAGACGATTAGGTGTAAAACTATGCCAATCGGTTGGGGCATAATCAGTACAGGACGTCATCCAGATTTAAAGATGGCTCCGGCAATTAACGCCTCAAAAGGGTCCCATATTGCAGCTGTAATGAGTCGTGATATAGGAAGAGCGCAGGCATTTGCTGCAAAGCATAATGCGTCAAATGCGGTAGATGATGTGGACGCATTAATTGAAGACCCAAATGTTGATGCTGTTTATATAGCGTCACCCAATTTTCTTCACGCCGAACAAACTATCAAAGCTGCCAAGGCAGGAAAACATGTGCTAGTTGAAAAGCCTATGGCTCTTTCAATCGCTGATGCTGAGCAAATGATTGAAGCCTGCCTGAAATTCTCTGTAACACTCGGGGTTGGATTTCATCTACGTGCACATGGAGCGCATCAGGCAATACGGGAATTAGTGGTTAATGGTGACTTGGGGAACATACATTTCGCTGAAGCCAATTGGGGAAGGGGCGTCCGTGGTCAAGAAACCGTCCCTCCTCGTTCAGGGCTACAAGCATGGTGGGATGAACCTAAGATGATAGGGGCAGGAGCCTTCATGGCTACAGGAGTACACTGTGTAGATTTATTACGCTACGCTCTAAGCGATGAGATTATCGCCGTCAATGCAACAACTGACGCAACTCATGCAAAGCCGCTAGAGGAATTTGCTCATCTAGTCTTAGAATTTTCTAGAGGCACTATTGCAACATTGATGACAGGGCGAAAAACTCCTGATTACTATCGAAATGAAATAGGGATTTATGGGACTCTTGGCAGTGCATACACCAATTCCACTATAGATATGAACCAGGAAGGCAGCTTATCTACTCATACTGATAAACAAAGTGCCAACATGCAATACGAGTATGACCCAATTAACCTTTATAAAGTACAAGTAGAAGCATTCGAAAGTTCCTTAATCTCGAAGCAGGATCCGTTAGCAACAGGTATCGATGGACTACGTACAGTCGAAGCTACAGTTGCAATGCTAGAGTCGGCAAAAATTAAGGCACAAGTAAAATTGAAATAAGAACAAGCGACATACTAAGTCAAACAAAAACAGCGGGTGTTATACACCCGCTGTTTTATCATTCTTTAATTTAGTCTGAATTTAATGACAACCGCAGCCGCCGCCTCCGCCACAGCCGCCGCCTCCGCCACTACCGCAGCCACCAGCACCACATCCACAACCGCCAGCGCTAGGTGCTATGTTTGGATTTTCAATAATAAATCCACTGCGCATCAAACCGTCGGAGTAATCTATCGACGCGCCTTCAAGTAAAGGTGCACTTTCTGAATCCGTGATAACCCGTACTCCTGATTCATGTAGGACAGTGTCATCGTCATTAATGCCTTCTTCAAGTGAAAGCATGTACTGCGCACCGTTCCCATTAGGAACCACTATTACACGAAGCGAGGCCTCTGGTTGTCCTTCTTCTGCAAGAATTTCAGCCAATTTTTCAGCTGCGAGATCTGTAACGGTTACCATAGATGCCTCCTTGGCACTACTAATACTACTACTCAAGGGTAGCAGTCACCACTAATATGGTCAATAAGAATAGGCCACTTCCAAGTATCTATGAAACAATAATTGCTTTAACGAAATTCGCCAAAATAATAAGAATTCATTATTTTATAATTAATGCACTGTAATAAAACCGCCATTGTATTGCGATCTCATACATAACTATCGTAAAATTATGTAATATTTCAACAAGGTGAAAAATGACCGTTCTCGATGATCTTGATAGCCAATTAATCAATTTATTGCAAAATGACGGCCGTGCTTCAAATATAGAATTAGCACGAAAAATGGGTGTAAGTGAAGGAACCATTCGTAGGCGCTTCCGGAACTTAGTTAAAGAAGAAGTAATTAGGGTAGTAGCAATCCCCGATGCCTCAAAATTGGGTAGACAAACTTCGGCTCTTATTGGACTGCAAGTAGACCCAGCATTTGTTGATTCTGTCGCAACTTCTCTTGCACGAATGGATGAGGTCCAATATTCAGCTGTCACAACAGGTGCCTACGACGTATTCTGCAGAGTTGCACTCAATTCACCGGCTGACCTTTCGGAATTTCTTCGTAGCCGAGTTGGAGAGATTGAAGGAGTTAGAAGGTCAGAAACATTCGTAAATCTGTCCATCAAAAAAAACATTGGAGGTCCTTCTGCACTTTCTGATGAAATTTAACTGTATAATTAAACGGTTTCCACAAGTTGTGATGACTGCTAAACTAAGCCCGCTTCATTTCGAAGCAAGTTGTTAATATTTTGGAAGGTGCATTCCCGTTATGGCATATGTAATTACCGAACCTTGTGTTGATGTTAAAGACGCTTCTTGCGTTGATGTTTGCCCAGTAGATTGTATCTACGAGGCGGATCGCCAATACTACATTAATGTAGACGAATGTATTGATTGTGCAGCCTGTGAGCCTGTATGTCCGGTGGCTGCCATTTTCGCACTCGAGGCTGTTCCTCCTGACCAGGCTAGTTTCATAGAGTTCGCTAAAGAACAAGGATAATAGTCACTCACAAGTAAAAACGAAGGCGGACATTGGCCCGCCTTCGTTGCTTTCGTCACCCAATACTGTCCAATACTTCTTCTATCGTCCCTAATAGGCATGTAAAAATAGGGGTATCTTTTTCCGTATATGGGCGTTGCTCTGCTGAACGTAATTCCATAACTAAATCCAAAAATCTCGAGGGGTCATCAGTTTCAAACCCCAAGACAAATTCCTGATCATCAAGTCCGAATGAGTAAGTGGTGTGTACTTTTACTTCTGGGTATAAGTGGCCTACTTTAAAATGCTCATTCATCATCCTTTGGCGTTCCTCAAGTGACAGCTGGTACCAAGCATGTGTCTTAACAAATGGATATACAAAAAGGTATTTCCTACCCATAGGCCGGATTCTGGTTCTACTCTCTCCGTTTTCATGGCTATGCTCATCTATATAAGTTGATCGTCGCGTCATAGCAAGGTATGAGTGAGAAACAGTCAGGTACTGACCTAATCGAGTATTCATAGCTAAAGTTGCAAATTTGTTGATCCCTTCGAGATCAGGGCTAACTAACCATAGAAGTAATTCGGCATCCGATCGCATACCCATTAATGAATACGCGCGAATTAGTAAATCAGAAGAAGCTACTAATGCCGAAAATTCTTCTTTGCTTCTCTTCTTTTCTGATTCGGATAGCCCTCTCCATAGTGGGTCAACAGTGAAGAATGTGTATTTTACATATTGAGGCGCTAGTTGAGTTTCTGTCATTGGGCCCTTTATTTCAGGCATATTGATCATATATGCATTGATTTACTTTATTAGGATACAGGTTTAGCTCCGTATGCCCTAACATACTAGGTAATAAAACCATGAAATCTAACACTAAATTTCTCATTGCCGCAATCATTGGGATAATATCTATCGCCATCATCCTATCAATCGAAATATTTCCACTGGATAACAAAAGCAATGAGTTAAGTACATCTCAAATTCAGCTATACCAAGGTATGGATCAATTTGATTTCGAACCAACTAACATTGAAGAATTATTGTCTAGCGGGAAGCCGTTAGTAATAAATTTTTGGGGGGCATCATGCCCTCCATGTAGGAAAGAAATCCCTCTACTCCAGGAAATCCATGAAGCTAATTCCGCAAAACTTATTGTACTAGGGCTAGATATGGGCCCAGAATTTATTCTCGGCAGTTACGAGCAAGGGGAATTATTACTTGCTGAACTAGGAGCATCTTACCCCGCAGGTATACCACGCTTTAAACAAACAAACAGTCAATCCGCGCCATATCAACTACAAGGCCAATACGTCACAGGCTTACCTACAACCTTTTTTATTAATTCTGAAGGTTTAATAATTAGGCAGTGGTTGGGATTACTTCCAAAAGATAAACTTAATGAGTTAGTCACTTCGCTGATCGAAAATAATTAATTGGGGTAAAAATGAAAGCTGCTCGACTTTTCTCTTCTCTCATATCCTGGTTTGTATTAGCCACTTCTGTAATCATTATGCTCTCGATACTTACAGATATTGGTCAACTGTCAGAGAGCTTAGAATTCTTTAGGAATTCAACTTGGGGGGCAGGAGTACTCGAAGATCTTATAGGGTCTGCGATTGCATCTCTGGGGTTGGGAGTAGAAGACCAAGGAACACACCTCCAAGACGCAACTACTTCTTCATTAAATGTACTATCGGTAATTGGGATGATTGCGCTAAAGGTAGTTATTGCATTCTATTTAGCTATTATTGCGATATTCCTAAAAAAGTAAGTTTACGTGTACTTGGTTGGATTCTGTGAAAACTCTATCTGGCAACTAATTGCGCAGAAAAAATAAGTTTGACCTTCAAATTTATACTCCCCGCCAGGAGGATTCAATTTACTCACTACCATGTTGCATATAGGATCTATCGCATTTTCTCCGAAAATTAAATCTAAGTTACTCATGTGCTTACAACCTCCTCCTATAAATATGGATCCCAAGTTCGCAGCCTTAAGCTGTTAAACATAACTGAAACAGAACTTGTGGCCATCGCCAATGCTGCGATATTAGGATTCAAAAAACCGTTCTCCCCAAGAATCCAATGTAGATAGGAAGGAATCGACCCTTCCCCAACAAATAAATGAAAAAATCCTGCAGCTATTGGAATTAGGATTATGTTATAACCAAAAGCCCAAAACAAATTTTGCTTAATTATCGTAATTGTCTTCCTTGAAAGCCTAATACCAGTAGTTACTCCTTGGATGTTAGCTCCCATCAATACAAAATCTGCTACATTCAATGAAATATCCGAAGCTGAAGACATCGCAATACCAGCATCCGCTTGTGCCAATGCTGGTGCATCATTAATTCCATCTCCCACCATCGCTACTTTATGACCTAATGCTTGACGTTGTGTAATTTGATTATGCTTCTCTGAAGGTAATATCTCTGATACGTAAGAATCTACGGCCAGTTTACTTGCCAAACTACGAGTTACTGCATAATGATCCCCAGTCAAAATGCCTACTCTTAAACCCATAGACCGTAATCGAGATACAACTTGCTTTGACTCAAAACGTATCTCATCAGTCAAACCTATAAGGCCTATAATTTTTTCTTCCATAAGAACTGCAATTGGAGTACAGTGCGCGTCTAGTAGTTCGTTGACCTTTGCTTCCACTTCACTGCTAATAACTATATTCGCTTGCCTCGCAAGATTGAGACTACCGACAGTAAATGATCTCTCTTGAATAACTGCACGTACTCCCAATCCAGGTGCCACTTGAAAATTAGAAGACGCGGGAGTTTCGATTTCATTTTCTTGAGCACAATCTATTATTGCCTTCGCTAATAAATGCTCACTATGAGATTCGACAGAACATGCAAACCCTAATACTTCACTCTCCGTAAACTCGAACCCATATACTTTTTCTACTTTTAATTTACCGCTAGTTAAAGTTCCCGTCTTATCAAAAAAAACAGTATCCACTCGCCCTAGTATCTCTAGTGCTTCTGCACTTCTAATCAAAATTCCGTATTTCGCCCCGGTGGTAATCGCAATCATTATTGCAGCAGGTGTTGCCAATCCAACTGCGCATGGACAAGCAATAATAAGTACCGCTATTGTTGTAAGCATTGCTTCACTTTGACTTACGTCCTGAGCAAAGAACGCCCAATAGCAATATGTCAAAAATGCGAACAACAGTACCGCTGGTACAAAATGAGAAGCAAATGCATCCGCCAAGCGCTGGATGCTAGCCTGAGACCCTTGGGCTAGCCGCACCAAATGAATTATTTGGGCAAGTGTTGTTCTATCACCAGCCCTAGTAACGCGAAAGGTAAAACTTCCATGCAGATTCACAGTACCACCGTAAACAATTGCTCCTTCTATTTTATCTGAAGGAGTACTTTCTCCAGTTAACATCGATTCATCAACTGTGGACGCTCCGGCAAATACTTCACCATCTAGAGGAATTTTCGACCCTGGTTTGACAAGCACAAGCTCACCTAGCGCAACTTCGTCTATAGGCACTTCAACTGTATTAGTGCCTCGTTGTACTAAAGCATATTTCGCCTGTAAATCCATCAGGCCAATAATTGCGTCTGATGCCTTGCCTTTGGCTTGTGACTCAAGCATACGACCAAAAAGTACCAAAGATATAATGATCGTTGCTGTATCAAAATGTATGCTGAGGACTTGGTCGATGAAAGGTCTAGATATTACAACTATCGCGCTATAGAAATAGGCAACTGAAGTACCCAAAGCAATCAGTGTATTCATGTTGAATTTAAAGTGCTTCAAGCTGCCCCATGCACTTTTATAAAACTCTGAAGCACCCCAAGACTGGACAGGGGCCGCGAGTAGTAATGAAATCCAGCCTAGCCAGTCTATCTGCCCAGAAGTCACTGGGTTAAAGGCAATCCCTATCGACCACAGTAATAAGGCTACAAAACCGCTGAACAGCATTTTTTTCTTAACTCGGTTGATCTCTCTTCTACGTGAAAGACGTTCAATCTCAGAATGCAGTGAGTCTGTGCCTTCCACAAGTTGGGTTTTTACCCCGAATTTCAATGTCAAATTTAGGATCTCATTCGTATTAAAAAGCCCGTAGACTGATCTGATGGTAATTTCTGAAGTAGCTCTATTCACATTCACTGAAACTATCCCATCAATATTTTCTAAGTATTCTTTAAGGGAGATGGCTACCTGTGGATCATTAAGTGCATCTGATGCCAAAATCGATTCTGATGTAGTCACTTGATATCCAAAATCGGTGATAGCATGCACGACTTCATTAACTGGAAGCTTATTTGATTCAAAGTTAATTGTTGCTGTTTCTGAAGCTAAGCTTACTGACACTTGTAAAATCCCTGCAACGGAACGAACTGCGCTTGTAACCGTGCTCACGCATGCAGCGCAAGTCATACCTTCCACAGGTAAAACAACATATTTATTTAGCTCAGGATTACTATCCATATATCACTTCAATTATCATTAGGTCATGGACATTATAACTAGTACCGCATGGATACTGCTGGCAGGATTAGGTTTAGTAGCACTTTTCGTAGTGGTAGTATCCATTTTTTTTAATATCCCAATATGGATAGCGTTAACTTTACTTTTGGCATTAGATGCAATGTTATTGATCTGGGCTAGATTCAGATTAAAAAAATCATAAAGGCAAACCCCAAACGGGAAACCATTGTTTAACATCACGAGAAGTAGGGAGGCATGATCTGATCGCCTTCTCCATTCGCAATTCAAGGGGATGATCACGTCCTTCTTCGGAATTGTCAGGCACAAACGGAGTGAAAACTTTTATCCTAGGCTGATATATCCAGTAAATCTTAATTCCTTTCCATACGAAAGGGTACACCGCTGCTAATACCCTAGAGCCAACCCCTGCATTCGCCAACCCTTCACCCGCAATACGAGTAGCATCAGAAAGTGCTTCCAAGTCGTTAGCCTGTGTTATAACCCAAGGATGCGGATTATCTGCAGAATCAAGTTTTACTTCCCATGGGCGCCCTCCCATGAAATTAACCATCAAAAGGGCGCGCTCTATCTCTTCTTTTGCCTGTTCTCCATTCTGATCAGATGAAGGGCTTACAAGAATACCCGAACTAGATGTAGTAAAAGTATCGAGCCTTTCCTCAAGTATCTCTTTAGACTTTCCCATAGCTGCCTGAGCTTTACCCCAATCTGCTGATCGTTTTAAAAAAAACACTACCGGGAACCTCTAAGCTCGTTGTCTAATATTTGTAATTTCTCTATTCTTCGTCCCATTGGAGGATGAGTAGAGAATAGTCGAGCGAAGCCGTCTCCTACAGCAGGCATTATAAAAAACGCATTTAAGGTCTCGGCTCGACGCAGATCTTGTTTAGGTAGGCCTGTTAACGAACCTGAAATTTTGTGCAACGCCGCTGCAAGATCCATGGGGCGTCCTGTTAATTGAGATGCACCACGATCTGCAGAATACTCCCTATAACGAGATAGTGCGGCAATCAGTACTTGGCTTAAAACCCATACCATAATCGTAACTAGGTACGCGATCATCATATAGCTATGAGCACCATTCTCTCGACTTCTACCCATACCACCAAACATAGAACTCCAAAAAAATAAGCTCATTAAAGTTGAAGCGACTACGGAAAGAAAACTTGCATAGGTCATTACCTGAACGTCCCTGGTAGCAATATGACTAATCTCATGAGCTAGGACTCCTTCAAGTTGATCTTTATTTAAGATAGACAGTAGTCCTGTAGTTACCGCCACGGCAGCGTGCTTTTGGCTGCGGCCGGTAGCAAAAGCATTGGGAACCTGCATCTCAGATATAGCAATCTTTGGTTTTGGAATCCCTGCTGCAGCACATAATCGCTCTACTGTTTGATGTAATTCGGGAGCTTCGTCAGGGCTAACAACCTTCGCTCTCATTGATGTCAGAACTAATCGATCAGACATCATAAATTGGAACAATACAAGCATTATTGCAAATACAAGCATGAATGCCGCACCAGCAACCGATAGTAAAAACCACAGGAAGAATCCATAGACTATTCCCAGTAGTATCACTGTAATCACCATGCGAGTAACTAGTTGAGTATCTCTGCCCAAATCACGTGGCCTATTCACGAGCTCCCCCGATCATGTTGAAATATTTTCCCCGTACCATCATACAGATCATACTAAAAATTATCTCAAGAATTTATGGCTTCAATTTTCGCATAGCGTTTCTAAAACCAACAGCTGCTCCCTGTAAAGTCGCATCGTCTACGCAGTACGAAATCCTGAAATAACCTGGCAATCCAAAACCTCTTCCTGGTACAACTAAAACTCCTTCGTTTTGTAATACATTTATCAATTCCATCTCGTCCGGGACCGGTGATTTCGGGAACATATAAAACGCACCTTCAGGTTTTCGAACCTCATATCCTGCTTCCATAAGAACGCTAAATAGGAAATCTCTTTTCGCTTGGTAGTCGGCCACCTCAACAGTTACATTCTGAAGCTTACTTACCACATGCTGCATAATTGCTGGAGCATTTACAAAGCCTAAGACACGATTACAAAATACGAAGGCGTCCATTAAAGTTTCGTGATGCTCGATCTGAGGGTGTAACGCTAAATATCCAATCCTTTCTCCCGGAAGTGCTAAATCTTTTGCATGTGAAGTGACGGTAATGGTTCGTTCGTAGTAATGCTGAGGGAAAGGGTATTTATAACCATCAAAAATTATTCTCCTATATGGCTCGTCGCTCACTAAATAAATCTTTACCCCTAATTCATGCTCTTTTTCTATAAGAATTTTAGAAATCGCTTCAATCACGGATTCAGGGTAGATAACCCCTGAGGGGTTATTAGGAGAGTTTAATATCAGGAGTTTAGTTCTTGGAGAAATTTTACTTTTCAAATCCTCAATATCAGGTAGCAAGCTTGCATCAGGTTTGACAACAACTGGCAAAGCATTGTGATTAGAAGCGTAAAAAAGATATTCTGCAAAATAAGGGCTAAGGATTAGCACTTCATCACCTGGGTCACATAATGCGTGAATGACCACATTCAATGCGCCTGCAGCGCCTACAGACATCATTATGTGCTCTTTTTGGTATTTGAGGCCGGTCTCAGCACAAAGGGATTCAGCAATGGCTTGCCTTGCAAATGAATATCCAGCATTTGGCATGTATCTGTGGGCACCTTTTGGATGAGATTGGATGAATTTTTCTAACTCGTCATGAAATGCGCGAGGTGGTTCTACAACAGGGTTCCCCAAGGATAAATCAAAGACATTTTCTTCTCCACGCTCATTCTTCAACGCGATACCTAACTCAAACATACGACGAATCCAAGAGCTATCTGTCATATGCTTCTGAACATTAATTGCAATAGTCATTACTACCTCCAACTGTGAGCATAGGCTTGTGTCAGTACCACCGCAAGCGGCAAATACTTGCTAATATATATGCCGAAATCAAGAGGAGAGATTATGCCTTCACAAACAGGTTCGCGTTTTGAATGTAGTGAACTAGGTTCCCAATACATGATCACTAAAGGCGGTGATGCAGAATTATCTTGCAAACCAGCTGAGCAGGGGCAGGCAGACCAGCTAGGCAAGCGTTATATAGATAACGAAACCGGAATTATGGTTCTTTGCACTAAATCAGGCCAATCAAACATTTATTGCAATAATCGTCAAATGGAAATAGTAGCCCAAAGATCACTGCCATCATCTGATTAATATTTCATAAATTCGTAGAGATCATAATGTTCTGCTGACATACCTAGGCGTTTGTACACTTGCTGAGCGGAATGATTTCCCTTGTCTACATAAAGCCTAAGCCCCACCAGTTCTGAGGACTCACTAACTTGGTTCTTCAAATGTTCAAAGAGCGTCGAAAAAGCCCCTTTCTTGCGATAATCAGGCCGGACATATACTGAATGAATCCAGATTACTACGCCGTTCCGCCAGTCACTCCATTCAGGTAAAGTCATCATCATTCCAACAGGGCCGTCTTCAGATTCTACCAACCAATACTCTGCGGTTACTTCACCCTTTAGGACAGCACCGACGCCTGAATTAATCGTGGCTTCCTCTAAATCAACCCCTTCACTTTCAACAGCCATTTTTATTTGAAAATCTACAATTAATTGCAAATCGTCAATATTCGCTCGTCGGACGCTAAACATTCTGAATACATCCTTAGTTATTCATTTTTCTCATAACTGCAACAACCCGACCATGGATCTGTACTTTATCTGCAGGGACAATAATCGGATCCATCTCCTTATTAGCCGGCATGAGACGAACCTGATTACCTTCAAGGTAGAAATGCTTTAGAGTAGCTTCTTCTTCAATCGGTAGCCAAGCCGCCACCATATCACCGTCTCTCACATCAGTAGTTGGACGCAGTACTACGATATCTCCATCAGTGATAAATGCATCAATCATTGAGAAGCCTTTTACCCTCAGAGCAAACAAATCTTCAGCATGATGAGGAGTGAAATCAGGTGACAAGGCAATTTTTTCTAAGTCGGATGGATCGTAAGAGGAAGCTTCTGGGACAGGAATTGGCTGCCCCGCAGCAATAGTACCCATTATTGGAACCATAGCAACTTCCACAAGGTCCATCTCTTTTTCAATTACCAATTCAATCGCCCGGGATATATCAGGAGAGCGTCGAATATAACCGTCCCTTTCTAGAAGGCGGAGGTTGTAATCTACGACCGACGTAGAGCTGATTCCACAAGCAGTCTGTATCTCTCGAACTGAAGGCATATAACTTCTATCAATATGGAATTCTTGCAAAAAATCTAATATCTGTTGTTGCCTGCTAGATAATTTCCCCATGCGCACCTCAAATACGAACGTTAGTTCTGATCGTAAACATCAGAGTACAAGCATGTCAACGCCCTAGTGACATCAAAAAAGGGGCTAGTGCCCCTTTTCAAGATTAATAAATGGAATTTTTTGCTAGTTTAGTCTGAATTTGAGTTAAGGCGTTTCATAAGCCTAGACTTACTTCGTGCAGCCGCATTGCGATGAACTATTCCCTTAGATGCCGCTCGGTCAAGCTTACTAGTTGCTAGCTTGACTGCCTCTGCAGATTCTTCGCTGCTGCCTGTTCCAAGCACTTGGATTGCTTTCTTAACTGCGGTACGTGTACTAGATCGTACGTCTCGGTTTATTATTCTCTTACGCTCTTGAACTCTAGCTGTTTTTTTCGCTGGCATACTATCTCCAATTTGTAGACATACATTATGCCGCTCAAATGTATTTCTGGCTAGGTCTAAGTAGTAGGAAAGTTAATTATTCTTTGCAGGGGCTCTTTTGGTGAAGTTTCTATTAACGCTCTTTACACCTGAAACGCTCTCTATTTTATTAAAGAGTCGCGACAGTTGTTCAAGGCTGGAAACTTGAGCAGTTAAATGAACAATAACCGTATCTCCGTCTATGCTTTCGGTGCTAGATCCAGCTATATTGACATGCTCAGTTGACGTGGCCCCAGTTATGTCATGAAGCAAACCGACCCTGTCCTGCGATTCAATCGCAATTCGAACGGGGAAAACATTTCTACTTTGCCCCCATTCCACTGGTACTATTCTTTCAGGCTCACTAACATTTCGTAGATTAATGCAATCCTGCCGATGTACAGTAACGCCCCTAGTACGGGTCACGAAACCTGAGATGCTTTCGCCAGGAAGAGGAAGGCAACACTCAGCAGTTCTAGTTAGCAGATCGCCTACTCCCAATACTGTAACCCCTGTTGCAATCACAGGCCCAAGCTCTTCGATAGAAATTGCTGCAGGCGAGCCTTGTTCAGACTTAATAGCAGTAATTCTCCCTGCGATTTGGGAAATAGACACCATTCCAGATCCTAATGCAGCGTAAAAATCATTCTCGCTTTCATACCGAAACCATTTAGCGATTTCAAAATCTGAGATATTGCTATTTAGCCTCTTCAGTTCTTTCTTTAGGAGATCCTTGCCTCTATCAACGTTGACATCGCGCTCTTGATGTCGAAACCATGCTCTAATTGACTGCCGGGCATTAGTAGTTTTGACATATCCTAAATGAGGGTTTAACCAATCCAAACTTGGACCTCTGGCTACTTTACTGGTTAAAATCTCTACAGTGTCTCCATTAGACAGTCGCGTATCAAGTGCGACCAAACGTCCATTAATTTTTGCCCCAATACAACGATGCCCAAGTTCTGTATGAATCCGATACGCAAAATCTATTGAAGTAGCGCCGCTAGGAAGTTCACGGATTTCATTTTTAGGAGTGTACACAAAAACCTGGTCATCAAAGAGATCATTAGCAATGCTCTCAATGTATTCCTCACTCCCGCTTACCTCACGTTGCCACTCTAGCAGTTGACGCAACCAAGACATCCGTTCTTCAAATCGGTTCCCGCGCGCGTCCAATCCTTCTTTGTAACTTGAATGTGATGCAACTCCGTATTCAGAATTTTGATGCATTTCATAAGTACGTAATTGTACCTCTACAGGGACTCCATCTGGCGTTCTTACTGTGGTATGCAAAGATTGATACATATTTCCCTTTGGGCTTGCGATGTAATCATCAAATTGACCAGGGAGAGGCCTCCACAGACCGTGAACAATACCCAGTGCAGCGTAGCAATCACTCACAGTATTAACGATTACGCGCAACGCAAAAAGATCCTGTATCTCTCCAATTTCTTTACCAATAGACGCGTACGACTGAGCTTTCTTGTAGATACTGTAGAGATGCTTAGGTCGACCAGTGACTTCAAAATCATATCCGGCTTTATTCAATTCTTCAGATAAAATTTCAGAAATTCTCTCAATATACTGTTCTCTCTCTTTGCGCTTGGCAGACAGTAACCTAGACATTCTCCGGTACTGTAATGGTTCTAGGTAACGAAATGATAAATCCTCAAGTTGCCATTCCATTTCACCCATACCGAGACGATGCGCCAAAGGAGCATAGATATCTAACGTTTCTTGAGCAATTTCAATTTGACGGTTTGGTGGAAGTGGCTCCAAAGTCTGCATATTATGTAAGCGATCAGCAAGTTTAATGAGTACCACTCGAATATCTTCTGCCATGGCAACAAGCATCTTGCGGAGATTATCAGACCTTTCAGTATCGCTTTCAGAATTACCCGAAAGTTTGGTTTTTATGAGTTTTAGTTTTGTTACTCCATCTACGAGTTTCGCGACTTCTTCTCCAAACTCTTTTTTTATATCTGACAAGGGTATGTCACAGTCTTCAACAACATCATGAAGTAAAGCTGCTGCAATCGTTTTCTCGTCAAGGTGGAGATCTGCTAAATAAGTCGCCGCGGTGATAGGATGATCAATATATGGCCCTCCTGATAAACGTGTTTGCCCCGTATGCGCTTTAGTCGCAAAATCAAGCGCATCACTCACTATTACAATTCTCTCGTCTGCTAAATATTCTTTTAGCTTCACCGTAAGCTGATTCATTAATCCATTATAAGCCCTAGGTAAACCCAAATAATTTACAAATATCTTTTCCGCAGGCAAATTCAATACGATTAATGAAACTCAGAAATATGTAGTTTCTGGTATTCTTAGCCTGTACATCAGAGGTCTAATGTTTCAATCACCAAGAGGCACTGCCGATATTCTTCCACAAGAGCAAGCTTTATGGTCTTATGTAAGATCCAAGTTAACTTACTCTGCCGACCTATTTGGCTATCAAAGAATTGATACACCTATATTTGAAGATACCGCGCTATTCTCCAGAACTGTTGGAGAAGAAACCGACATAGTTCAAAAGGAAATGTATAGTTTTGAAGATCGCGGAGGCCAATCACTGACCTTACGCCCAGAAGGAACTGCCGCAGTTTGTAGAGCTTATCTTCAACACGGCCTTCATAATCTTGCTCAGCCCCAACGACTTTACTACCTCTGCCCAATGTTTCGATACGATAGGCCGCAAGCAGGAAGATTCAGGCAATTCAATCAATTTGGGATTGAAGCCATTGGGGAATCAGACGCAATTATCGACCTGGAAGTAATCCAGCTTGCAATCCATAGCATGAGTAATCTTGGACTTCAAAATATGCGCCTCGTCCTTAATAACATCGGGGACCACAGCGATCGCAAAAATTATATTGATGCGCTTAAAGAACATCTCGCAACACATACATCTAACATGGGCGAGGATGATCGTCGTCGGTACGAAACAAATCCGTTGAGAGTACTTGATTCAAAAGAATTATCACAGGAAACTTTCATTGACCTTGCCCCTAAAAGCGCTGATTTCTTAGGTGTAGATGCAAAAGATCATTGGGAAGAGCTTTTGGGTTATCTCGAATTGATGGGGATCTCCTATACATTAGATCACAAGCTTGTCCGAGGGCTTGATTACTATACCCGTACTGTTTTTGAAATCCACCCGGCAGTTACCGGAGCCCAAAGCGCGGTTTGTGCAGGAGGGCGATATGACGGATTATTTGAAGAACTAGGGGGTAAATCAACTCCCGGAATAGGGTTTGCTGCCGGAATTGAAAGATTGATTCTAAATCTACAAACTCAAACCTATGAAGGTGGCATAAGTGCAAAAAAACCACTAATCCTTTGTTATAACGGAATACCAGCAAAAAACGATGCCATTAAATTAGCTGAAACATTAAGGAGCGAGGATCAATTGGTTCTGCTTGCACCGAATAGAAGCTTAAAATCCCAATTGAGATTTGCATCAGGGACCGAAGCAAATCTTGTATTAATCATTGGTGAAAACGAATTACGAGAAGGAAATATCACCTGCCGTGATATGAGCAGAGGCGACCAACTGGTTATCCCCAGAAGTGATTTACTGAATTACTTAAAGCAAAATACCTAAGGAACATCTATATTAATCGTAGTTGTACGAGCAGCTACGAAAATACTGGTAGCTGATGCAGGATATTTGCCTGCCCAGAATTGCACAGTAGCATTGGTATAGCCGGTTCTGCTAATACTAATAGGTAATAAGTACTCTCCTGTTTTTTCGACAGTTGTAGAAAACCATAAATCGGACGATCCTACTTTAGAAACCTTGGCGTAGACGCGAGTGCCTTTTGTAGCACTTCTACTGTCGATTTTAATGGTTCCTTTAAAAATGGCAGGGATGCTTGGAGGTGTGCCTTTAGAAGTACCTGAAAGAGGCGCATCAATTATGCTAACTCCTGTCTCAAGTCGAGGAATAACAGTCGATATCAACCCGTCGACAGATAAAGCGTATATTTCGCCTGTTCGACCAATTGCAATATCCAACATATGCTGCTCGTTCATACGAATACCACGTAATAGGCCGCTGTTATCAATTAAAGCCGATCCATCAGAATCCACATTTGATAATCCTTGCAACTGAATGTACCGAAGTCCCGTATTAAAATCTTGACGACTTCCTATGATCCTCGAAGAATTCTTCTGAACTACATCAGTTAATCCACCTTGGCGAAGCAAGACAAAATCTTGATCTAGTTGGGGATCACCCGTTTTGGCTAAGTTAAATGATGGATAAACTTGGCCCGGAGAAATAACTTCTAGCAATGCAAGATCTAAGTTGTCATCTCTGCCAATAACCCATGCTCGGCCATTAGAGCCCGAAGGGGTGTAGAAATCTGCCATGGGGGACTGACCTAGACCAGATGATGTAGTTAATATTCGACCTAACGTCCCTTCAATGAAAAACCCTGTCCATTGCTTATCTCCTGCAATTAGTTTCACAATAGCAGGCTCCGCCAGAGCTATACCTTGGGCCTGAGTGGGCGTTGGCGTTGGCGTAGGTGTTGGACTAGGCGTAGGTGTTGGCGTTGGCGTAGGCGTTGGCGTAGGTGTTGGGCTAGGCGTTGGTGTAGGTGTAGGTGGAATAGGCGTAGCAGTCGGAGTAGGTGTTGGTGGCATTGGCGTAGGTGTTGCTGTAGGTGTGGGGCTAGGCGTAGGTGTAGGTGTAGGGGGTGCAGGAGTAGGAGTTGGATCAACGTTAACACACGCAGCAACTAGCCCCAGTGCTAATACAAAAGCTGGAGCTAATAAAACTATTTTAAAATGTCTAAATACCATCCCTACATCCTAGTCTTCCTTTAGATTGTATAACGCCAGGCATGTAGGCTGGCAATGACATTAACTGGCAAATTCTTCTTGATGTGGATGATTAGCTCGCTCCTTAGACGACCTAATCTGATACCATTGCTTTCGTCATCCGTATCTTCAATTTAGAGAAACCTATTACAAAAACATGCTAGATAGACTAGAAAACTTCCTAAAACGAGTTCAGGAAATTGATGAATTATTTTCAGACCCTGAAGTAATTTCTAACCCCGATTTGGTTAGTAAACTTGCAAAGGAAAGGTCTGATCTTCTTCCAATTGTCAATTCATACGAATCCCTAAAAATTGCTAAGCAAGAACTTGATGACGCCAAGTCTTTGTCTAATGACAACGACCCTGAGGTTGCAGAAATGGCGTTAGAGGAAATTGAAAGGCTTGGCGCTGAGGTAGAAAGCCTCGACCAAGAATTACGAAATGCTTTATTACCTAAAGACCCTAATGACAATAAAAACGTAATTATGGAAATACGTGGAGGCACAGGAGGAGATGAGGCTGCAATATTTGCAGGTGATTTATTTCGAATGTATCAGAGATACGCCCATAAACATGGGCTGACAATAGATATAGTCAATATGAATGAAACTGAACAAGGTGGCATTAAAGAAGTAGTCTGCACTATTCAAGGAGAAAGTGCTTACAGGCTGCTAAAGCATGAAAGCGGAGTGCATCGTGTCCAGCGAGTACCGACTACCGAAACACAAGGCAGGATACATACATCCACTGCAACAGTTGCCGTCCTTCCTGAAGTCGATGAGGTTGATGTTGATATCCGTACAGAAGACCTGCGAATTGACATATTCCATTCCGGTGGCCCCGGTGGGCAAAATGTGAATAAAGTCGCCACCGCTGTACGTGTTGTTCATAATCCTTCTGGCATAGTAGTGGTCTCTCAAGGCGAGAGGTCGCAATTACGTAACAAAACCGAAGCTCTATCTGTTCTTCGATCCAGATTGTATGAACAGCAAATTCGCGAACAAGAAGAATCTACGTCTGCTGCAAGAAGATCGCAAGTAGGCAGTGGGGAGAGATCTGAAAAAATTAGGACCTACAATTTCCCACAGGATCGACTTACAGATCACCGTATTAATATGTCTATACATGGACTGCAAGAAATTATGGTAGGTGCAGGGCAATTCGGTTCCTTGGTCGAATCCTTATTACAGGACGAGCAGGCAAGATTGCTTGAACAAGCCGAAGTAGAAACTCAAAAATTAGTATAGTCGATTATCCGCATTGACTACTCTCCAACAAGCTATCATCAAATTCCAATCGGAACTTTCATCAATCGGAGCAGATAATCCTAGGCTTGAAGCTGATCTCATATGGATGAATATTTTAAACGTTTCCCGTGCCGAATTATTTGGGTATTCTCAACACGAGGCAATTAAAAAATCGGCGCTGATTAAAGCCAGGTCCCTGCTTAACCGTCGCCTAAAAAATGAACCGCTCGCTTATATAATCGGATCAAAAGAGTTCTATGGGCTAAAAATTAAAACTTCTCCAAAAGCTCTTATACCTAGACCTGAAACCGAAGTAATGGTCGACGAAGCATTGGAATACCTATCAGGCAAAGAAAAAATGCTTATAGCGGATGTAGGGTGCGGCACTGCAGCAATATCGATAGCAATAGCAAAAAATAATCCCAGCGCTACTTTATACGCCTTAGATATATCAAAAAAAGCGTTACATCTTGCTAAGGCAAATATTTTGATGCATCAATTAGAGAATCAGATTGAGCTAATCCAAAGTAATTTGCTTACTAATTTACCGCATCCGGTAGATATGCTTTTGGCCAATCTACCTTACATCCCAACAACGCAATTACCGTATCTTCAAAGTGAAGTACAGCTATATGAACCTTTGATTGCCTTAAATGGGGGAATAGATGGTCTTGAGATCATAAATACTCTACTCCAGCAAGCAAAATACAAACTATTACCACAAGGAGTAATCTTTTTAGAGATTGATCCCTCACAGGTACAAAAAATACTCTCCTTAGCCTCTGACTATTTCCCTTCACTCTCATATAATGTAGTAAATGATCTAACTGGAAGATCTCGTGTCATAGTGCTCAAACCCAACTCTGTTGCAAGCAATAAAATCATTTAACTATGGAATTAGAACCTGGCATACATCAAATGACGTTTGGCAAGGAGCCATTACCAGGTTTCCCTGCTCCAAATTCTTATTTGGTTTTTGGAACGGATACTTCAATTCTGATTGATACTGGCTGGGAAAATAATGATGACCATCGAAGTCGAATGGCTTACCTTAGGCAAACAAACTCGCCACCGATTTCAGAAATAATAATTACCCACCGCCATCCTGACCACGGTGGAGGTGCTCTTCATTTGCATAAGGAGTTCGGAACTCCTATTGCCTGCCATGAAAAAGACCAAGAAGTTATCGAGCGCAACCGATTGAACAGTGAAATAAAGATAGCATCTTCTCTCAATGGAGGTGAGGTACGAGACCTTGGAGGCATTAATCTAGAATTAATCCATGCTCCTGGGCACACCTTCGGATGTCTGGCTATTTATATTCCTGAGCGTGAAGTTTTATTTACAACAGACACTGTTATGGATATTTCCACTACCAGCATAAACCCTAATGACGGAAGTCTTGTTGAATACATGCAAACGCTTAATCTTTTCCAAGATATTAATCCTAGAATCATGTACACAGGACACGGTCGTCCTGTGAAAAATCCTCGCCAAAGGCTCAACCGGTTAATTGATCATAGACTAAGAAGAGAGGAGTCCATTTTAAATAAATTAAAAGTAAGGCCCCTAAGTACGGCCCAGCTCAGTGATGTAATATACAAAGGACTACAAAGCTCACGAAAACCCCTTGCCGAAAGGCAAATAATCACTACCTTGCTTAAATTGTTGGAAGAAGGGAAGGTAGTTAAAGAAGAGAATGATACTTACAAAACTAACCTATAGGGGCTAGTCGGATAAAATGAATAATGCCAATTTTAATATCTCAACGGAGTCATTGTGCCCACACTATTTAACTCGAAAGTATTTCCTTTAAATACAACAATCTCTAATAAAAACCATCTGGAAATTGGTGGTTGCAGTCTTATCGACTTAGCGGAACAATTCGGCACCCCATTGTATGTGTTTGATGAGAATACTTTACGCAATCAGGCGGAAGGATTCCTTTCATCTTTTAAGAATCTTTATCCTAATACTAGAGTTGTATATGCCTGCAAAGCATTTATCAATATCCCTTTAGCAAGATATTTTGCCGATCTAGGATTAGGGTTTGACGTCGTTTCCGGAGGAGAATTAGCAATCCTAAAAGCCGCCAATGTTGATCTATCAACAGTCGATTTTCATGGCAACAATAAAACTCCTCAGGAGATATGGACTGCACTTGAGTGGGGAGTTGGGCATTTTGTTATAGACAGTTCGCACGAATTGAATTTACTTAATGAATATGCAGGTCAGCAAGGAATAAAGCAAAATGTTTTAGTTCGTGTTTCTCCGTCTATTGATCCGCACACTCATAGGCTAACTACCACTGGGGTTTTAGATAGTAAATTTGGTTTCCCAATTGAAACAGGTCAAGCTCACGATGCAATTAGGCAAGTGTTGCAATGTGAAAATTTATCACTTCAGGGCCTTCATTTTCACTTAGGGTCTCCCATTTTTGAACTAGAGCCTTATACAGAAGCCATTGAACTCGTCCTTGGCTTCGCTTCTGAAATGCAAAATGAAGGCATGACTTTAAATCGTTTTAGCCCAGGAGGTGGGTTTGCAATTGCCTATACAGAAGATGACGAACCCCCAACTAAAGATGCTTATGCAAAAGCCATTACTGAAGCTCTTATAGAGGGATGTAAGCAAAATGGATTGAATCAACCCGAATTGACAATAGAGCCAGGCCGCTCTATGTCAGGACCCGCGGGAGTTGCCATATATACAGTTGGTGCAATCAAGGAAATACCTGACGTTCGCACTTATGTATCAGTAGACGGGGGCATGGGAGATAATATTCGTCCCGCGTTATATGGATCACGCTACATTGCCGTTCTAGCAAATCAACCAACAGCTGAGGCAACAGAAACAGTTACCATTGCGGGCAAATACTGTGAATCTGGGGACGTCCTAGTAACTGACGCTAAACTACCAAAAGTACAACCAAACGATATAATTGCTATTCCAGCTTCAGGTGCCTACGCACCCTCAATGGCGAGTACCTATAACATGAACGGAAAACCGCCTATTGTAATGGTAGACAATGGTAATACACGCCTAATTCGCCGAAGGGAATCGTTCGAAGACATGATGTCTCAGGATATAATCGACCCAATTGCTAAGGATCCTTTGTAGTGTTTCAGCTTCACGGCCAAGAATTAATTTTATCCAATTTAAATAACTCAATTAATGAAGGCCGCTTCCACCATGCTTACCTGCTTTCAGGAGCGTCTCATACTGGTAAAAACACACTAGCGCTACAAATTGCGCAAGCCTTGAACTGTACAAGTTCAGAAGTTCCATGCATGCAATGCAATCAATGCCAACGAATCCAAAAATATGAGCATCCTGACGTGCACTACATCACCACGGGAGGAGATGAAGGCCCCCTTCATGAAATCGGAATTGATGCAATTAGGGAATTATCCAGCCTTGCATATCTAAAACCTTTTGAGGGCATCCGGAGGGTCTTTATTATTAAACCTGCTGAAAAGCTAAATGATCATTCTTCCAATGCACTATTAAAAGTACTAGAAGAACCTCCAGGCGACGTGGTTTTTATCCTCATATCGAGCAGCGCAGCAGACCTTATGCCTACCATTGTTTCTCGCTGCCAGCTTTTCCAATTTAAAAAAATGGATCGTGCTGCAGTGTTTTCAATACTAACTACAAATTATGGAATAGACGCTGAAAACGCAGAAATATTTTCGAGGTTGTGTGACGGATGTATAGGTTGGGCTATCGAAGCGTCACAAGACAGTTCAATATATGCTTCGTTACATCAGCTTTTAGAAAAAATAGTGGACACCATCGAAGGGGGAATTGAGTCTCGATTCCACTATTGTGAGGAGTTCGGAAGAATCTATCAGCGTGACCGATTATCTGCCGAAACTCACTTGCGACTTTGGATCTCTTGGCTAAGAGACGTAATGCTTATTCAAAAAGGGGTAGAAGAGTACGTGATAAATATAGACTGGAAAGAAACATTGTCTAAACACGCAAAGTCTCTTCCAAACGATGAAATCGTGCGATGGATTCGCCAAATTCAAAGCACCAGCAATCTAGTGCAACGAAATATCAACCCTCGACTTGCCCTAGAGGCTGTACTAATTTCCTCTCCTCTGACCACACAACATTCTATGCAATAGCAGCATACAAATCAGTAGAAATTATCTGATTATTACTTACCCAAGGTAGATAAATATTCCATTCGTCCGGAAGACTGCGATGCATCAAGTGATAATACGGATTAGCCTTGGGCGTTGAAGGCTGTGATAAGAGTTGCATTCGGGCTTGAACAGGTGTTCTTCCTGCTTTGCGGTGGTTGCATTGTACACAGGCGGCAACGACATTCTCCCATGTGTGCGGGCCTTTCAATACACGTGGTACGACATGATCCAGCGTTAGGTCTTTTGTTTCTTTACCACAATATTGGCAAGTGAAATGGTCTCTCCAAAAAACTTCTCTCCTAGAAAGTTTATGTGTGAAAAGAGGGCGCTTTACCATATACAGTAACCTGATAACGGACGGAACTGAAAAAGAAGTTGACACTGTTTTGTAATGTTCCAAGGAAAGTTCAATCGGCTGTGCTTTTTGCCCAATCACTAAGACGATAGCACGCCTAACACCGCAGATGTTAAGCGGCTCGTAGTTCTGATTCAAGATAAGGACTGTTTCGCGGGGCATTATCTCCTACATCAAAACAAGCAAAGTAGTCGATAAGATCATAAAGGCATTTACCAGTAGGGACAATAAGATATTTAGTAACGTTATCCACTAAATTGGTTCTTCCAATCCAATCCCTCTTCAAAAATACGATCTATCTGATCAAACTGAGACGGAAGCAAAACTTTAATCACATCAGTTGCAGTTAATATGGATTCAAGCAAGCTGGATTTTGCAATAGCTACATGCAAAGAATCTATAGGAACAATCACTGCTATTGAGGCAATCGCAGAAACGGACAATAGCCCCACCACAATACCAATCAAAGCTCCAATTGAACGATCCACCCATCCCAAAAAAAGCATATTAAGAATCTTTTTTACAAAATTCGCAAGCACCCAAAAGAATATAAGAGAGACGATAAAAATTGCAGTAAAAGCTGCAATTTTATCGAAATCGGTATCAATTGGAATTAATTCAGCAGCACGCGCGTAATACTGTCCAGCAAAAATTATTCCAATTATTGCTCCAGCCAGAGTTGACGCCCATTTAATTATTCCATTTTTCCAGCCAAGGAATCCAAACAATCCAATAGTGATTAAGGTAGCTGCATCAACCCAATTCATAAAATCCTCGATTATTAGCACTAAAACTATGCCACGGTCAAGGCAAATGCAACAGTAGAACTAATGAAGGTTTATGGGTAAATTAAATTACAAAAACTGGATTATCATTTGTAATGATACGTGATTCTGAGCTAATTCCTGAACGAATATATTTAGGCAAATTAAACATACCCGAATGTGCAATACCGTCGTAATAACGTAGTGGACTAGATATACGCTTTTCTATTTCACGGTCAATAACGTCTCGATCCATATCCTTTACAACTAGTGCATCCTCTCTTCCACAGGCAATAAATCCCCACATGGTACCAAAGCTAGGCACAAACACTCGATATTCTGAAGTGTGCGCAAAAACTTGCCTCATAGTCTTTGAAATCGATGTGAAAACATCCATGTAGTTTGTAGGGCTCGCTGCACCTGACTGCGCGACCATAATGCCGCCTGGCGATAAATTCGACAGAATTAATTTATAGAACTCAACGGTGTACAACAAATATGCCGGTCCTCCTTCCAGAGGATCAGGGATGTCAATGATTATCACATCGAACGGGTCAGTACGTCCCTGGAGGTACAAAAGAGCATCTTCATGAAGTAACTTCAACCGCTTATCTTCGAAAGAACCCAAGTGATGGTTAGGTAAATACTGTTTGCACAAATTGACTACTTCTGCATCGAGATCGACCATCGTCAGTTCTTCAACTGAATGATGCCTGAGAACTTCTTTGATCGTAGACCCTTCACCACCCCCAGCTACTAATACTTTCTTAGGATTCGGATGCGCAAGCATTGCGGGGTGAACAAGCGCTTCGTGGTACACCCATTCATCCGATTCGGATGATTGCGTTTTCCCGTCGAGTACCAAAATTCGTCCAAACGAGCCGGTATCAAGGATTTGGACCTTCTGGTATTTGGTAAATCCTTCGTAAATCACTTCTCGAACCCCTGAAGCCTGAATAAGTTCAGGTGTGATCTGTTCTGTATACCATATTGTTCTAGGAGAAAGCTGATCCATTAACTAAACGCCTGTGACCATGAGTCCAGAAGGCCTCTTTTTACTTCCGTAATCTCAGGGTCCTTAGACTCCAGTTCATCAATAATTAATTTAGCTGCCTCCGTGGGGTCAAAATTTTCCCCACAGGTAAAAATATCAACGCCCGCATAACCAAATTCTGGCCATGTATGAATGCATAGGTGTGATTCAGCAATCGCGACAACACCCGTTACTCCTTGAGGGCTAAATTGATGGAAAATTTCACCGATTACAGTGGCTCCAGTTTTTACTGCCGCCTCTAATAACACTTTCTTGAGAAACTCAAGGTCATCTAATAATTCTGGATTACAAGTGCGAAGTTCAAGTAGTACGTGACGACCAAGAGCTTTCAATCAGACAGGCCTCCATATAAATCTGTATCCTCAGGGATACACGGCGACATAAGGTCAAATTCTAGCATTCTCAGCCATATGGGAGCAACAGAAACATTCAATCTAGCTTGACCTCAAAACATTTGATGCCTAGGATAGAATGATGGAAGACTACCTGCGTCAATATGGTCTGATTTTCTTGCTAGCCGTCGTTTCGATTGTTCTGCCAGCAAGTGTTCTTCTGATATCCAAACTAAGTACCTTCATCAACGCTCGGCCATCCAGACCCAACCCTCTGAAATACTCACCCTATGAATGCGGTATGGAACCAGAACAAGGGCGTTGGCGACGATTCAACGTACGCTACTACAAATTCGCTCTACTTTTCTTGTTATTTGATGTTGAAGTCATATTTCTATTTCCTTGGGCTACTCAATCAAGCTCGCTAGGCTGGTCCGCATTCCTAGCAGTGTTATTTTTCTCTGTAATCATGATGGTAGGTTGGGCGTACGAATGGAAAAAAGGCGGAATGGAATGGGACGAATCAACTCCTGCTATTTCAAGCAAGCAAAGAATTAATTAGTTCCATCTATTTTGGACAATTCAGTTCGTAAATTTTTTTTCAGAACCTTCCCCAAGGAATTTCTAGGCAACTCGCTCATGAAAATTACCTGCTCTGGTCGTTTAAATCTAGCCAAAGACTGGCAATGATCTAATATCAAATCTTCTGTTACGTTCAAGTAACCAGATCCAGTAACTACTACCGCTACTACACGCTCACCCCAGGTTTCGTCTGGAAGTCCAATGACTGCGCAGTCCTCTATACCAGGTACTTCTTGCAATACGTGCTCAACTTCCTCGGGTGAGACCATCTCGCCGCCACGCTTAATAAAATCTTTTGCTCGACCCTCAAGATATATATATCCATCTGAATCTTGGTAGCCTAAGTCACCGGTATAAAGCCATCCGTCATGCAGCGCTTGATCCGTTTCCGCTGGTTGCTTCCAGTAACCCGTCATTAGCCGAGGGCTTTTAGCTATTATTTCACCTGAAACACCATAACTTACAAACTGCCCATTCTCATCAACAACCCGTACCTCTACATCAGGTAATGGTTTCCCAATACTGGATAGGTGTTTAATTCGTGACGCAACAATTTCATCAGGGCCTTCTAAAATATGGTCTTCGGGGGGCACCATCGTGATAGTTGACCCGGTTTCAGTTTGCCCAAATGCGTTAATAAACTGGACTTGGGGCATAAGAGGAACTGCACGCCTAATTAATGTAGGCGGCATAGATGAACCCCCATAAGTTAAAACTTTGAGCGAAGACAATTCTCTTGTAGAGAATTCTGGGTGATCAATGATTTGCTTCAACATAGTAGGCACGATTAAAGCACGTTCAATTCCATGCTGCTCCACTAATTGCATCCATTCTCCAGGCTCAAATTGTCGCTGCATTACTATTGTTCTACCCCCGTATATCCCTGCAAGGACTGCTTGAAGACCTGCTACATGGTAAAGAGGTAAAGTCAGAAGTGTTTTTTCAGACACTTCAGGATCGGGAGGTTCCATGCTAGTCAATAGAAATGATGTGAAACTAGAATGTTTAAGCATTACCGCCTTTGGATTACCTGTAGTTCCCGCAGTAAACAAAAGCACTGCGGTCTCTTCAGGTGAGTCAATCGGGAATATATATTCTTGGTGATCAGCAGAATTGATTAGTTCATCGATGTCTACCCACTGCGAGGTATGATCGTTCATGGCTGAAGTTGTTATCCTAAGGGTAGAACTAAATTCATCTCCATATTCCTCAATAAGCGGAACATACCTTGGTCCAGCAACAATCACTTTTGGTGCAGAATGTCTTAAAGGATATGCTAACTCTTCACGATGGCCTCGGAAATTTAATGGAACATAAATAGCATCCAGTTTAGAGGCTGCAAAAAATGTCAGGACGTGCGCAGGAGTATTTACGTCAACAACACAGACGCGATCACCTCGAGCCACCCCGCTCTTCGAAAGAGCATTTGCAAGGCGATTCACTTTCTCCGCAAGTTCAGAAAACGAATGCTCTTTCTCGTCAGTTATTAAAGCCGGTCTATCAGGTACTATAGCCGCAGCAATATTTAATACATCAAAAGTATGCAGGAATCTTCTCCTAGATTTGTCATTTAGAATTATCTATTTGAGCTGCTAAAATTTGTTCTAAACGTAAAGCATGATACAAAGGAAAATCGGCCCCGTGAATAACCGATTTTTTCAAATTACGCAAAACATCCGAATTGAATGCAATAATCTGACGCATCTTTTTTTCAACCTCAATCATCATAGAACCTCGGTCTGAAAATATGCCGTCTATAAGACCCATCTCAAATGCCTGGTTAGAACTGAAAGCCTCACCTGTATATAACATCCTCAATGTATTCGCTTTATTAACAAGGTTAGTTAATGATTGAGTACCACCAGCGGCAGGCATCAACCCTAAGTGCAACTCAGGCATTCTAAAAACTGTATCCTCCGTGGCATAACGGAAGTCGCATAATGCAGAAATTTCTATTCCTGTTCCAATACAATGTCCATGAATAGCCACTAGCGTTGGCTTTAAAATAAAATGTAAATCTTTCCAAATATCTCTAGCAATTTTGGAATAGCGAGCAATAGTCATTGAAGGGGCAGTCCCAAATTCAGTCAGGTCTGCACCTCCACAAAATCCATACTCCCCGGCCCCAGAAATAATTACACCTTGTACCTCGATATCATCATTTATTACTGCAAGCAGCTCGGATAATTCATCTCGCATCTGAACATTAAATGCATTAACTTTGCTTGGGCGATTTAAGGTCAGAAATGCAACGCCCTCACTTTTAGTGAATTTTATACAGCTAAATGTGCTCATTCAGATTGGAAATCCGGAGTCTCTTTGTTGAAGTAACTCCTTAGTCCTTTCTCCCTATCTTCAGTGGACTGGAGGAGGATACTTAAATCGTTTTCAAGGCGATGTGATTGCAAGAAACTTAATTCTTGCGAGTAGTTTACCGATTCTTTTGCATATCGTGCTGCTATAGGAGCAGCTTTACAGATGGATTCGACAAGCGCAGAAACATCCTCCAACGTGCCTATAGATTCCACTAATCCAACCCTAATGCTTTCTGAAACGTCAATACATTCACCTGAAAGCAATAATCTCATAGCTTGTCCCCTGCCTACTATCCGAGCCAGTCTTTGAGTGGCGCCATTTTTTGGCATTCTCCCTTGATTCACATAACCAAGTTGAAAACTTGCATCTGCAGAAGCTATTCGTATATCAGCAGCCAAGCACAACTCTAACGATTCGTCTCTACAGTAGCCTTCTATAAAAGCGACCACGGGAATGGGAATTTCACTGAGTCTCTTGATTATGCTGTGGTCAAACTCGCAAGAATGCCAGTTGCCATGTACAACTATGACTCTGATACTGAAATCGTTTATAAGCGATTCTATAAAATCACTATCCCGGAATGATTGAAAATCATTAGGCAAAAAAAGCGACATCGCATTACTAGCAAAAATATTTTTTTGAGGCTTTTGTTCAGGCATATTTTTATCCTTAAACATCTTAACCAGCATCCATCTTACCTGAAAGTAGCCACTTGACACTTGCCTTCGTGTTTCTTACCATTTCTTGTGTATTAGCAGTCGGCGCTTGAGACTGCTAACAGATTATTAAGGCGAGTGCTAAATTGCATTATGCCTTCAGATTAAGGAGGAAGGCGTGGCGCGAAAGCTACAACCACTAGGCGATCGAATCGTCGTAAAAGCAGTGGAACAGGAAAATCAGACCAAAAGTGGGATATTTATCCCTGACAGCGCGAAGGAGCGACCTCAAGAAGGTAGCGTCGTCGCTGTAGGTCCAGGGCGCGTAAATGACGATGGCTCTAGAGTAGCCATGGACGTCGCTGTTGGAGATGTGGTTATCTACTCAAAGTTTGCCGGAACCGAATTTGAAGAGGATGGCGAAGAGTATTTAATCATGAAGGAAACAGACATCCTAGCCAAAGTTGGCTAAATCATTAAGTGGCCCTCTGGGCCTTATCTATTAGGAGGGAGCCATAAATGGCAAAGCAAATCCTTTTTAGCGACGAGGCAAGAAAGTCGCTCAAAGTCGGCATGGACACACTGGCAAACACAGTGAAGGTTACCTTGGGTCCAAGAGGCCGTAACGTAATATTAGACAAGAAATTTGGTCCCCCAAATGTATGTTCTGATGGGGTGACTATTGCAAAAGAAATTGAACTCTCAGACCACTATGAGAACATGGGCGCTCAGCTTCTTAAAGAAGCTGCTACAAAAACAAACGACGTAGCCGGTGACGGAACTACAACTGCTACCGTTTTAGCTCAGGCAATGATTGGTGAAGGTTTCAGGAACATTGCTGCAGGTGCAGACCCTATGGCAATTAAACGTGGTATTGAAAGAGCTGTCATTGCTGTACGTGACAGTGTTTCAGCGCAATCAAAACCGGTAGACGGGAAAGATCAAATCGCTCAGGTAGCTTCACTATCAGCTCATGATAACGAGATGGGCGAATTATTAGCGGAAGTAATGGAAAAGGTCGGAAAAGACGGAGTCATCACCGTTGAAGAGGGAAAGAGTCTAGCCTACGAAACTGAATATGTAGAGGGAATGCAAATTGACCGAGGATACATATCTCCTTACTTCCTTACAGACTCTCAGCGTATGGAAGCTGGCATTGATGATCCTTATATACTTATAACCGACAAAAAAATTACAGCAGTGAATGACGTTTTACCCGCTTTAGAAAAAATCCTCCAAGTTACAAAAAATCTTGTAATTATAGCCGAGGATGTTGAAGGAGAAGCGTTAGCAACCTTAGTTGTAAACAAGCTAAGAGGTACTCTTAATGTGTTGGCCATAAAGGCCCCAGGCTTCGGTGATCGCCGTAAAGAAATGCTTCAAGATATCGCGATTCTGACCGGTGGAACTGTACTAAGCGAAGAAGTTGGACGTAAGCTTGACTCAGCCACAGTTGAAGATTGTGGGCGAGCGCGTCGCGTAGTAGCAACAAAAGACGAAACTACTTTCGTTGAGGGTCATAGCACTGAACAAGCGATCGAAGACCGCATCTCGCAAATCAAAGCGAGGATCGAAGAAACTACTTCAGATTTTGATCGTGAAAAACTGCAAGAACGATTGGCCAAGCTCTCTGGTGGTGTTGCCATCATAAAAGTAGGTGCAGCCACCGAAGTCGAGTTAAAAGAGAAGAAAGCACGGGTAGAAGACGCATTGTCAGCAACACGTGCTGCAGTTGAAGAAGGGATTGTACCTGGAGGCGGAACTGTTCTGGTCCGAGCTGCTGAAGCAATTGAAGGACTGGGTCTTTCAGGCGATGAACTTACGGGCTCCCAGATCGTTAAGAAAGCTCTTGAAGAGCCGATTCGTACTATTGCATCGAATTCAGGGCACTCAGGAGATGTAATCGTCGCAGAGGCAAAAGAATCAGAAAATAATTGGGGATTTGATGCTGATGCAGGCGAATGGGGTGACATGTTCGAAAAAGGAATTGTTGACCCTGCCAAAGTAACCCGAGCAGCTGTAGAGAATTCTGCTAGCGTAGCAGCTATGGTGCTCACTACTGAGGCTGTACTAACAGACATTCCTGAGCCTGCCGCCGCCGCTCCAGCCATGCCTCATGGCGATCATATGGACTTCTAATCACAAGAATTCCGATAATATAAAAGAGCGCCTCAAGAGGCGCTCTTTTATATTATGCTTGAAAGTAACTGTTCAAATTCATGTTTATCAGAATGCGGACCCACTACAGATAATCTACTCATCCCGAAATCAATGTAATTTTCAGAAGCTACGCGAAGATCCTCAGTGGTTATTGACCGGAGCTTACTCTCAATTTCATCAACCGTAATGATGTCTCCTTTAAGTATCTCCTGTGCACCCAGCCAAATCATAACTGCACGAGTGTCTTCCATTCTTAAATGTAAGCGTCCGATTGAATATTCGATCGCCCGGGACAATTCACGCACAGAAACATGTATTTTGGTTTCCCTTAGCTCACGCAATATTGCCGCTATCGTTAAATCAACTTTAGCACTATCCGAACCGCAACCAATTACTGTAGCGCCGCAATCAGAGTAATGGATTGAACTACTATGAATATCATAAGCAAGCCCTAAATTTTCACGAACCTCTAAAAACAGCCTACTCGTCATCCCTTCTCCTAAAACCGTACTCAGCATATCTAATGCATAACTATCTACATTTGTAAAAGCAACACCATTAAAAGCCAAGCAAAAATGAGTTTGTTCCGTGGGTTTTTCGTTGAGTTCAACACTTACTGTATTGCTGTAGGCCTGCTTTACAGGTTCTATCTCAAATTTTCTTGGCTGATCATAAATACTCATCCTGCTGTTTATTTCACGTAATAAGTAGTCATGTTCAACATCGCCAGCAACAGCAATTACAATATTAGAGGGCACGTATTGATTAGCATGATAATCAGTTAAGTGTTCCTTAGTAATAGAATTAACCGTTCCCCTTGTCCCCCCAACGTCTGTGCCCATTGGTTGACTTGGCCATAATGCTTGATCAATCAACAAATCTGCTAAGGCATCTGGCTGATCGTAAGTCATCGAGAGCTCTTCAAGGATTACGCTCCTCTCGCGCTCAATTTCTTCTGGCAAAAAAATAGGGTTTTGAATCATATCCATCAGTACATCTAAAGATTTCACAAAATGGTTTCCCCCAGCTTTTGTGTAAAAAATTGTTACTTCTTTGTCTGTACTCGCGTTCAAAATGCCACCGACCGATTCAATTTCCTCTGAAATCATTTGAGGTTTTGGGCGTTGGGTGGTGCCTTTGAACAACATATGTTCAATAAAATGTGAAATCCCTGCAATTTTAGGAGGTTCGTAACGAGAACCTGCGCCAATAAATATGCCTACTGAAACAGATTTTATCCCAGGGATTTTTTGTGATAATACTCTAAGACCGTTACTTAAAATTGTGCGTTCGTACAAAAATTTCACCTACCAAAGCTATTCATACTTTTGTTTAAAGGTTCCAATACTTCCTGTCCTCCTAAGTATTGAACCAAAGCATTCGGTACAACTACGCTACCATCAGGTTGCTGGAACGTTTCCAAAATAGCAATTATTACACGTGGGATGGCCAATCCAGATCCATTTAAAGTGTGTACCAATTCAGGGCGTTGGGCTTGGTCTCTACGGAATCTAATGTTCGCCCTACGCGACTGGAAATCAGTACAGTTTGAACAAGAGCTAACTTCAAGCCATTCATCCGAAGCAGGACTATAGATTTCAATATCGAAACTTTTTACTGAAGGAAAACTCAAGTCACCTGCACACAATTGTAAAAGCCTAAACGGCAAGCCAAGGCCACGAACAACATCCGACGCATGCTGTATCAGTTCTTCCAGCGCATCCATTGAAGACTCCGGTTCGACAAATTGATACATTTCCACTTTCTCGAATTGATGAACGCGCTTTAAACCACGAACTTGAGTCCCTGCAGCAGCCTTTTCTCGCCTAAAACACGGGGTGTGGGCCATATATTTAATCGGCAAATCCGCTATATTCAATATTTCGTCAGCATGTAGGCTTGTTAAAGGAACCTCCGCTGTAGGAATCAACCATAGATCTTCTTCAGCATCACGGTATAAGGCATCTGCAAATTTAGGCAAATTACTACTGTTCTCCATAGTTTTGCCGAGCACGAGAAACGGTACACTCCGCTCAAGGTACCCATGTGTCTCCCTATGCAAATCGATCATGTAGCTAACTAAGGCCCTTTGAAGACGAGCGCCTGTCTCACCTAAAACATAAAACATTCTTCCAGATACCTTAGACCCACGCTCAAAATCAGTTATGTCCAAGGATTCCGACAATTCCCAATGCGGCTTAAGGTCAAATTCATATTTCCTTCGCTCGCCTTCTTGCCATAGCACTATGTTACTTGTGAAATCCAATCCATCAGGGACTTCTTCTGATACTAAGTTGGGGAGACGAAGCATTTGATAACGAAATGTTTCTTCACTAGCACGTAATTTCTCTTCTTGGGCCTTAAGCTCCTCACCACTTTGCCTAACTTCATCCTTGAGTTTATTAGCTTCCGCTACATTCCCACTTTTGATTAGCTCGGCAATCTTTTTACTTAATTCATTCCGGGCCGATCGGAAGTTTTCAATTTCAGAAATAATTTTCCGACGCTGGATATCAATTCCGATTAATTCATCGACAATTGAAACTTCTTCATTCCGGCGCGAGAGAGATAATTTGATGCTCTCAGGGTTTCTGCGAAGTAGCTCTGGATTAATCATTTTGATCCTCATCATTTTGACGCACTTGAGGAAACAACATCACATCACGAATAGTCTGTTGCCCAGTAAGAATCATAATGAGGCGATCAATACCTATGCCTAAGCCTCCAGTAGGGGGCATTCCATGCTCTAACGCTATAAGGAAATCTTCATCCAAACGATCAAGCTCTTCTCCCTGGTATTGCTTTCGCAAATCTTCCTGGTCTACCAATCTTTGACGTTGAGTATCCGGATCATTTAACTCAGTATATGAGTTAGCTATTTCCATTCCCGCAGCAAATGCCTCAAATCTCTCTGCATATCGATCATCTTTCTTGCTAGCCTTTGCTAATGGTGACATCTCAACCGGGTAGTCTATTAAAAACGTTGGTTGTATCAATTTTGGCTCAACGTATGTTCCAACCAATTTGTCTATCAAGCGACCTCTGCTCTCGGCGTAAGTTGCAGGGACGCCCATCATGTGCATTTGATCAGCTAAAGATTTTGCGTCCGGGTACAAATTTAAATCTACGCCCGCATATTGCATTAAAGATTCATGCAATGATATTCGCGGCCAAGGCCCATTTAATTCGATTTCGACATCCCCAAAAAGAACTTTGGTGGAACCAAAAACTTCCTGCGCTAAGTAGGGTATTAATTCTTCGACCATTTTCATAATGTCTTGATAGTCCGCATAAGCCTCATACGATTCAAGTAACGTAAATTCTGGGTTGTGATCAGCGTCAATCCCTTCGTTACGAAAAACTCGGCCTATCTCATACACCTTATCCATCCCCCCTACAATCAATCGCTTCAAATATAATTCAGTCGCAATCCGCAAATATAACTGTCTATCAAGAGCGTTGTGCTTCGTCACAAATGGCTGTGCCATCGCACCAGCAGGAATGGGAACCAACACAGGGGTATCCACCTCTAGATAGCCTCGTTCGTCAAAAAACGAACGTACCTTAGTAATAATATTGCTACGAGCACGCATTGCAGAATGAACATCACGATTGGACATCAAGTCCAAGTATCTTTGCCTATACCTTTGTTCAATATCACGTAATCCATGGAATTTTTCTGGAGGAGGCCGCAGTGCTTTACTTAAAAAAACAATACCTGAAAGACTGAGTGATATTTCACCTGTCTTTGTCCTTAGCAGTTTACCTGTTACTCCGATAAAGTCTCCAAGGTCTATATCGTCAATAATTGAATATGAATCCCCAAGCAAATCACTACGTGCAAATAGTTGCAGGCGTCCTTCAGCGTCATCCAAGTCAATGAAGCTTGCCTTCCCCATTCTCCTAAGGCGAGTCACACGTCCAGCTAAGGAAATAGTTTCATCCAATTCAATGTCTGACTGTTCAGAAGCAACATATACTTCCGATGCTGTCTTTGTATTATGTGTTCTTTCAAACCGGGCTGGAAACGGGTCAATGCCTCGCTGAATCAACCGTTCTAGCTTTGCCCGGCGGCTCGCCAAGAGCTCATCACCGCGCTGGGGCATAAAAACCCTCCAAATTAAATTAACGGACCGAAACTATCTTTATGGACTGAATGCCAGACGGTGCAGGGAACTCAATTGTTTCTCCAGCCTTATGACCAATAAGCGCTTTGCCAAGAGGAGACTCGTTTGATATCCGCCCATCACCTGGAGCTGCTTCAGTGCTACCTACAATTGTATAAGTTCCTGCCCTTTTGGAACCAAGTGGCTGAACCTTCACAATTGATCCAACTTCAATAATGTCAGATTTCGCACGCGAGCGTGTATGATCAGGAATTATTATTGCGTTTTGAATCATCCCTTCAAGTTCTTGTATTCGCCTCTCAACCTGAGCATGTGCGTTTCTAGCGTCCTCAAATCCAGCGGATTCCAACTCTCCAACCTCTTTGGAATCTTGAATTCGTCCCGCAACTTCTTGACGCTTCACTCTACGCAACTGATCCAACTCTTGCTCTAGTTCTCGTAAGCCGGCAATAGTAATATACGTATCGTTCAGCGCCATGTCCCCCCCTCAGAGGCTACTGAATACCTAACATCATGACTTTCCTAGGGTAAATTTTATGACACCCAAATATCAAAGTAAACGAGCACACGTACAGAGCACGCACTGAAACAGCAATAAGCGACCTTCAATGCAATTGAACTTACTTCCCCATAAATTCTAAAATGATCTTGAAGAGCTATTAATGAGCAAGGCGGAGAACTTAGTTGCGCGTAACTGGCGGTAGTGCAAGAGGATTCACTCTTATTTCTCCTAAAGCTCCAGGGGTAAGGCCTACGACCGATAGGGTTCGTAGCGCTCTATTCAATATTATGTCGCGATATTCTGTAGAGGATTCTGAAGTAGCTGATTTATTTGCAGGAACGGGGTCATTGGGAATCGAAGCTCTAAGTAGAGGAGCAGCACGAGTAGATTTTGTAGAAGCAAACCGGAGGCAAATTAATGTGATACGGGATAACCTCCAATCTACAGGATTCTCTGAACTAGGCTTCGTTTATAACGAGCGAGTCGAAACCTGCCTCGTAAAATTAAGACCTTATGACATAGTCTTGATGGATCCTCCTTACACTGAACCTTTTCCAGAGAAAATCGTTACTGAAATTGGTAATCGCCGCTTACTAAAAAACAAAGGAATCCTAGTTTGTGGGCATTCTTCAAGAACGCCAATTAATTCAACCTATGGGTTGCTTGAATGCTGGGACGATCGGCGCTATGGTGACTGTTCGCTCGCGTTTTTCAGCTATTCAAGTGAGGATTATTAATGACTACTGCAATCTACCCTGGACGCTTTGACCCTGTGACTGCAGGTCATCTGGACATCGTAAAAAGAGCTTCAAGGCTTTTTGATGAAATAATTATTGCCGTTTTTGACGCTCCTGAAAAACGAACGATGTTCTCAACCGCAGAACGAGTTTCAATGTTCCAAAACTCCATAAACGGTATTGAGAATGTTCAAGTTAAGAGCTTTAATGGACTTATTGTGGACTATGCGCGATCGCAAAATGCTAAGGCCATAGTTCGCGGCATAAGAATGAATGCCGATTTTGAATATGAATTTGAAATGGCATTAATGAATAGAAAGCTCGCTCCTGATATCGATGTTGTTTGCCTAATGACCGATATTCAATACCAATTCGTAAGAGCAAGTCTACTGAAGGAAGTTGCCAAACTTGGCGGCGATATAGAGGGACTGGCTCCACCAAATGTAATACTCGAACTAAAACGTAGAATAGAGCACGAAGCGGGCCTAATTAAGGAGTAATCATGGAAATTCTTGAATTAGTAGATAAGTTAGAAGCAATGGCAAACCAGGCAAAAAAAATACCAATGGCTGGTAGGGCGATGGTAGATGCGGAGGCCATGTTAGATTTAATTGATCAAATTAAATTATCTATGCCCCGTAATTTGCAAGATGCTCAAGAAGTTCTAGATAGAAGAGAACAAATAGTTAATCAAACAATGCTAGACGCAAGAAGGATTCGCTCTACTGCAGAAGGTGACGCACGCGCATTAGTTGATGAAAGCGAAATGGTAAAGGCGGCCAAAATAAAATGCGACGAACTCATTGAAGACGCGAAAAAAAAGGGAGACCGCCTAATTGAAGCGGCTAAAAAAGATGCGATCAATCGGCGTAGTGGAGCAAATAAATACAGCTTAGAAGCACTTCAGCAATTAGAGGAGCAGGTAAACTCTATCCTCGTTTCTATTCATGCCGGACAAAGGGCATTAGACCCAGAGGGATTCTATACAGAAAAATCATCAGAGGACGAAACCCAGTAAGATTCTTCCTCATATAGACTTACACTTCCAAGGCTGACTTTGGGTATATAAGTTTATGTAAATTTAAACTGATGGAGGCCAGATGTCTGTTTCTAGTTCACTTGCAAAACTCATAACGGAAAAACGTTTAGAAGATTTACCTTCTTGGACAATACATGAGGCAAAACGCACATTAATCAATATGGTAGGTATATCGCTTTCAGCCTCTACTTCTTCGGGAAACGACATGCTTCTATCTTGGATCGAAAAAGAAAATGCTAGCCCTAGAGCTTCCATCATAGGCAGTTCAGTTCGTACGAGTCCCTTTAATGCGGCGCTGATGAATGGGTTTTTAGCTCATCTTCAAGACTATGACGACACGCATTTCCCGACTGTTTTGCACCCTACAGCACCAGTTTGGCCAGCTGTTTTCGCTGCAAGCGAAGATCAGAATGCCACAGGCTTGCAATCTTTAGGGTCTTTTGTACTAGGCGCCGAAATAGCCTGCAGGCTTGCGATGTCCGTACACCCATGGCATTACGATATGGGATGGCATATTACGGGAACTACAGGCGTATTTGGCGCAGTAATTGGCGTAGGGAAAATATTAAATTTAGACAATACAACCCTTAATATGGCCATTGGTCAAGCAGGAACATACGCGAGCGGAATTCGGGAAGTTTTTGGCTCACATACAAAGCCGATGCATGCTGCAAAAGCAGCAAGTAACGGCTTGCAATCAGCCTATCTTGCGACCAGTGGTTTTACTGGTGCCGATGATATTATTGGAGGCAGAAGGGGTTTTTGGGAAGTACTATCTCCAAATGGCCATAATAAGGAGATCCTGCTCAATAATTTTGGAGACCATTGGGAATTGAAAAACAATGGCCTTAAACCCTACGCAAACGGCGTTGTTTCACATCCAATACAAGATGCGGTGATTTACCTCCGAAACGCCCACTCTATCCAACCCGCAAATGTTTCTGCAATAAACGCTCGAGTCCATCCATTGGTACTAGAATTGATGAACAGGCCCGAACCCCAGCGAGGGCTAGAAGGTAAATTTTCATTCCAACATTGTGCTGCAGCAGCTTTAGTAGATGGTGCAGGTCATGATGCTCAATTTTCAGACACAAAAATCACCGAACCACTAATTGCAAATATACGAAGTAAGGTAAATGCGCAAATTGATGATTCCTTAGGAGAAGATGAGGTCTACATCTCAATCGTGATGAATAACGGCCAAACGCTCGAGCATCATGTGAAACATGCAACAGGATCACCCGAAAATCCGATGTCTGACGCTTCCTTAGAGTCTAAATTTAGGGACCTTGCAGGAGAAGTATTGAATAGTAGTCAAGTCAACAAGCTGCTTAGTACATTATGGGAAATCGAAAAAGCTCCCGATTTACAAGAAGTTACTGAATTAATGCGTGTTCAGTAAACACTTCAGCATAAGGTTGGGTTGAGTTTTAAAATGCTCCTAGAATTAAATGTCAAAAATTTAGCAATAATTCATGAAACTAACCTTACGTTTGGACCAGGATTTAATGTAATTACTGGAGAAACGGGTGCAGGCAAATCGTTGCTTATAGACGCCCTTGAGTTTGCTTTAGGAGAAAATTCCAATCGTGATCTCCTAAGAAATCAAACTGATTCGACTAGTGTAGAAGCAGTATTTTCCATTGCAACAGCATCACAGCTTCATTATTTGGAAACTGAATTTGACATAAATTGCGAAGCAGATGGCTTACTTGTTATTTTTCGGAAATTGCACATTGAAGGGAAAATTATTTCTAAAATTAATGGGCAAACTGTTACTGTAAAAACATTAAAGGCCATAGCTAATATACTCGTGGATATACATGGCCAAGGAAGTCACCTTTCCTTAGTGAAGACTACCCGTCAATTGCAGATAATTGACACTTACAAAGGGCTGAATGGCGAAAAAAAGTCTTTTGAAAAAGAATTGCAAAGAGCGATCAGTCTACAAAAAGAAATTAATTCCATAGCAGAACTAATTAGCCAGAATAACGAAAAAGCTGACCTCTATAAATTTCAGTTAAAAGAAATTGATGAGTCTAATATCAAGCCTGATGAGGAGTCCCAGTTGGTGGTAGAAAGGGAGTTGTTATACCACTCAACAAAAATCATTGACGCATTAGAAAATGCTTATCTCACGCTACAAGAACAAGACAATAACATCATTGATCTTCTAGGACACGTAGTCACTCCGCTTCAGCGATCTCCAGATCCTTCGGGCTTTATCCAGCCGAAGGTAGAAGTACTCCTTAGCCTTACGGAGCAGCTTAAAGAAGTATCTCGCGAACTAAAGTCCCTTAGTGCCGGAATTGAAGCAGATGAAGCACGGTTGGATTACGTTGAAAACAGGATCGAGTTACTCAAAAACTTAAAACGAAAATATGGACAAAGTGAAGAACAGGTAAATCAATATGCGAACCAATTACGAGACCATGTTCAAGGGAATGATGATTTGCTGCAAGATCAAAAAATTCTAAATTTATCCATGAAAGAAGCTTGGCAATTAGCAGGAGAGATCGCTATTAGCCTCTCCGATGGTCGGAAAAAAGCTGCTAAGTCTCTCGAAGAAATAACCCAACTTGAACTTGCTGAAGTTGGACTGGAAAATTCTGTATTCCAAATAGAAATTAGTAACAGCCCGTCCACAACGGGCTTACCGAGTCCTAATGGCCAGCAATTTACATACAATAGCGATGGGATCGATTTCATTAATTTTCTACTTAGCCCAAATCCTGGAGAGCAGTTAAAACCTTTATCGAAGATTGCCTCTGGAGGGGAAACTTCGCGGGCAATGCTTGCCATAAACAGTGCTATCCAGAGTAACTCAACCTACTCCACTCTAATTTTTGATGAAATTGATTCTGGTATTGGCGGACGTTTGGCTGAAATTGTAGGTAAGAAATTATGGTCGTCATCAAAGCAAGCCCAAGTTTTATGCGTAACCCATTTACCTCAAATTGCAGCATTTGCAGATAGCCATTTCAAAGTGGAAAAATCAGTAATTAATGAACGAACATACGCAAGCGCCAGGGAGCTTAACAAGAAGGAAAAGATTTTAGAATTAGCAGAGATGCTAGGGAATAATGAATCAGAAACTCTAGCAAATGCAGCTGCCGAACTACTGACTAACGCAACAAGTACCAAAAATAATTAAGTCGATCTTGCATTGTCGCCATCTATGGCTGCATTCATTGCTGCAATAGCGACTTCAATTTGACCTTCATCAGGCTTGCGTGTGGTTAGTGATTGCAATGCTAGACTCGGAATAGTACCCATTCTTACAAGTACATTAGAACTATGCCTTGCATTAAATCGAATAACCTCATAGGCAATTCCGGCAATCACAGGAATCAAAACTATTCTAGATGCAATTCGCAATGGCAAATCAGGAGTACCAAGAAAAACAAAAATAATAATCGAGACAATCATTACGGTGAGCAAAAAAGCAGTCCCACAACGAGGATGAGCGGCAGGGAAAAGTCTCAAATTAGTACTATTCAAGTTCAAGGATGCCTCATGTGCATGCACTGCCATATGCTCAGCGGCATGATACCCAAATACTCGGCGAATGCTAGGCATAAACCCGATTAATCCCAAATAGGCAAAGAAAATTGCAAGCCTAAGTACTCCCTCACCTGTATTGCTTAGAACCGAACTCTCTGTGAATTTATCGATAAAACCATGAGTAAGCAAAAGAGGCAGGACAAAGAAAAGTGCAATCCCGAGGCCAAGTGAAAAGCTCAGAGTTAATGCCATAGTCCATGCAGGAATAGGCTCATCGTCGTCTTCTTCACCCACCGAAACTTGGGCAGAATACGATAAAGCTCGCATACCAACTACCAATGACTCTGACAACACCAAAATCCCTCGAATAAATGGTATTTGCCTAAACCGATTAGTGCTCCAATTTGGAACGTCGCGAACTATTGTTTTAATCACCCCATCAGGGTGCCTTGCGGCAACTGTATACACATGGCGACCACGTATCATCACGCCTTCGATAACAGCCTGACCACCGTATATAGATTTAGCTTGTACTTCTCTATTCATTTAAGAAAAAACTACCCCTCGCTCAATAAAAGGGCAGCTGAAATCATATCACTCAAGGTTAAAGCGTCTTCTGAGACGTTCGACTCGACCTTCTGTATCAACAATTTTCTGCTCACCTGTGAAAAACGGGTGGCATGCTCCACAAATTTCTATTTTGATCTGTGGCTTTGTTGCTCCCGTAACAAAAGTATTACCGCAGGAACAAGTAACCACTGCCTCAGCGTAGTATGTAGGATGAATATCTGCTTTCATTATCTTTCCTATAAATACCTTTAGACCGCAACTACATTAGCTCGTTTTCTTAATTTAGTGGCATGGTCGAATTTAATTTCACCATCTACAAGAGCAAACAAAGTGAAATCTCGACCCATTCCAACATTGATACCAGGATATATCTTAGTACCTCTTTGGCGAGCAATTATAGTGCCCGCTTTTACCTGCTGCCCTGCAAATCTTTTGACGCCCAAACGTTTACCTTGGCTATCGCGCCCATTACGACTACTTCCGCCAGCTTTCTTATGCGCCATTGGTAGCTCTCTTTCTTCTCTTAGGGGCTTGAGGAGATTCACCTTCGGCAACAATTTGCTTAATTGAAAGCTTAGTCACGCTTTGCCGATGGCCATTCTTAACATGGTACCTAGTTTTAGGTTTGTATTTGAACACAATAACTTTATCGGCGCGGCCCTGCTGAGCAACCTCTGCGACCACTTTTGCACCTTGAACCATTGGCTGTCCAATAGATACATTCGAGTCCTTAGCAATTAGCAGCACTTGATCAAGCTCAACAGTCGAGCCTTCATCACCTTCGAGTTTCTCCACGGTAATCAAATCACCTGGCTGAACTCGGTATTGCTTTCCACCTGTTTGTATTATTGCGTATTCCATGACAACTAGAGAATTTTACGTGAGTATCTCTCGCAGAGCAAGTAGGGCACCAAATTGGCACCCTATTTAGATGCTGCAAAGCCAGAGAAGGATAGTTTATTACTCTGATTCGATCTCCTCTTCTGGTTCCTCTTCTGTAGGTAATTCCATCACCAGTTGAGATTGCGCGTCTTCTTCATCCTCTATAGTTACTTCCACCTCATCAGTTTCTTCGCTTTCTTCGTCTAACGATTCTGCTTGAGGCGAAGTAATTTCCTTAGTCTTTACTGGTGCCGTAGAGATTTGCTCAAAGTCTTCCCACGTACGCTCTTTAAATGCACTCATTGAAATCACTCGATCGTCTTCAGACAATTTTGTCATCACCTGAACACCTTGTGTTGCCCGACCCATTGATCTAATTTCCATTATGGGGGTGCGGAAAACCATGGCTTTTTGAGAACCTACCATAATTTCCTCTACATCAGGGCCCGTTACAACAGCAGCAGCGATTGGGCCAGTTTTGTCCGTTATTTTCATCGCGATTACCCCTTGGACATTACGGCCCGTGATTCGGAATTTCTCAACTGCAGTGCGCTTGCCATAACCCCTACTAGAAAGAATCATTAACTGCGCATCAGGGGTTGCCACATCCATGGCAATGACGTGGTCATCATCTATTAATTTGATCCCTCTCACGCCACCAGCAGTACGACCTTGTCGAATAGTAACGTCGTCAATATTGAATTGAACTCCCTTACCATTCCTACTAACAAGAATTGCGGTCATACCATCGCTAACTAGCCTAGCTGTAAGCAAGCTATCATCTTTTTCCAGATCAAATGCAGCTATTCCGCTCCTTCGTATGTTAGCGAATTTGCTTAAATGCATTTTTTTAATTTTCCCTTTTCGCGTAGCCATGAAAATATATTGATCCGCATTAGGGTCCGAAATATTGACTACTGCTGTAACTATTTCTTCATTCGGATTGATTGTGTCAATCAAATTTTGGATGGGTGTGCCACGCGATGTCCTAGAAGAATCCTGAGTTACTTCAAACACTCGTTTTCTATATATCTTCCCCTTATCCGTGAAAAATAGTAGCCAATCATGCGTATCAGCAACAATCAATTGCTGAACAGCATCTCCTTCTCGGGGCTGCTGCCCTCTAACGCCTTTACCCTTCCGGTGTTGCAGTCGATAAAGTGCAATAGGTAATCGCTTAATATACCCTCGATCACTTAACGTAAATACCACATCAGCGTGAGGAGTTAATTCTTCTCGTGACTGGTCTCGTGCCTCTTCGTCGGATATTTGCGTGCGCCTATCTTGCCCAAAATTCTTGCGGAGCTCAGAATTCTCCAATTTAATTACTGCTAATACTTTAGAAGCGCTCGATAGTAATTCCTCCAGCTCAGCAATTTTTTTCATTAAATCTTGATATTCATTCTCAATCCGCTCTCTTTCCAAAGCCGCTAATCGGCGCAGTTGCATATCGAGTATGGCTTGCGCCTGTTGGTCAGTTAGGCCAAATTTTACGGTCAAACCATTCCTGGCATTTTCTACGTCTGGAGACTGCCTTATAAGCGCAATAACATCATCCAAATTTTCTAAAGCAACTCTCAATCCTTCGAGGATATGTGCACGCTCTCTGGCTCGTGCCAAATCGTATTCGGCCCTACGCCGCACGACTGTTTTCCTAAATTCAATGAAGTGCTGAAGAGATGATTTTAGGCTCAGGATCCTTGGCTGCCCGTCAACCAAAGCGACCATGTTCACATGAAATGCACTCTGCATTTGTGTATGCTGGTATAGATTATTTAATACAACATTTGCTGCAGCATTCCTCTGTAATTCAATTACGATTCGCATTCCTTCACGATCAGATTCATCTCTGATCTCAGAAATCCCCTCAATTTTTTTATCCTTCGAAAGGAAAGCTATTTTTTCTATAAGAGCAGCTTTATTAACTTGATAGGGCAGCTCGTTGACTATAATCCTCTGGCGAGAACCGCTTTTTTCCATATCCTCAAAATAAGCCGTAGCACGAGTCATTATCCGACCGTGGCCAGTATGATAGGCTTGGGAAATACCCTCACGGCCCATAATGGTGGCTGCAGTAGGGAAATCAGGGCCCTGAACAAATTGAATCAATTCGTCTGCCGTAGCTTCAGGATTCTCAATCAGATGATCGATAGCATCACAAACCTCCCTAAGGTTATGCGGAGGTATATTTGTTGCCATTCCGACCGCTATACCTGAAGAACCATTAATCAAAAACCCAGGTATCCGCGACGGGAGCACAGTTGGTTCACGCTGTGAACCATCATAGTTATCCACAAAATCGATAGTATCTCGGTCAATGTCCTGAAGGAGTTGCTCAGCAATTGGAGCAAGCCTTGCTTCTGTATAGCGCATAGCCGCGGGAGGATCATCATCTACGGACCCAAAATTCCCCTGTCCATCAACCAAGGTATGCCGCATCGAAAAATCCTGCGCCATTCTCACCAAAGCGTCATAAACAGATGAATCACCGTGAGGATGGTATTTACCAAGGACTTCACCTACAACTGCTGCGCTTTTTTTGTAAGAAGAACCGGGGCGAAGACCCATTCCCTGCATTGCATAAAGAATACGTCGATGGACAGGCTTCAAGCCGTCTCTTACGTCTGGCAATGCTCTCGAGACGATCACGCTCATCGCATAATCCAGATAAGCACTTCTCATCTCTTCTTCAATTCGAACCGGCCTTACATTGCCCGAATTACCAGTTACCATCCTGGCTCCTTTCATCAACTAAGGATCAATACTAGCAACATCTAGTACCAGTGATCCAAAACAACTCTATATATAGCTACAATTGAGTATAACACATACCGCGCGCGCGCACGCGAAAGCAGACACTCCTAAATATATATATTTAGGCTATGTCCATTTTTTCCATAGTCAGTATCTGAAGAAATCTACAGGCTCAATTGATTTTATAGGCCAAACAGATGTTAAATTAAACGCTTATATGCTTCCCTTATAAATGGCAACAGGAATCCTTGACCATCGCAGATGCTCAATGAGTAATGTGTCGCCCGGATCAAACAATCTATAAGTAGCTAAATCTATCGGAAATCTAACTGGCCCCAGTGTAGTTACATAAGGCTTAGGAGGAAGCGGGTTAATTCTATTCCTTCTGACTATAGGGCCTAACCTCCCAGGGACAAAACCATGCCTTGTCCAGAGTTCAAACCCTCCTAATACTGAGCGAGTGAAGAAGAGCACTGCGATCATTAAGAAAACGGATGAAATAGGGAAAGCCCCAAGCTGTAGGCCGAAAAGCTGCGAAACAACCAACAGTGCAGTTGCAGTAAACGCTAATGCTAAATTACGAGTTGCAGGTCTTATTAAATCCTTACGAACTGACGTCCACTCCAATTTAAATTGCATATTGCAATGTATACACGAAGCAGCAATCGCATCCGAACCACGTTTAAGATATAAATGTCGGCAATTACCACTGCTATCAATCTGCCCCGATCCCTTTTGGTTCATTTTCATCTTACAAAGAACCCCGTTGATAAAATTCTGCCCAATTTATTAGCCAGTCAAATAGCTTCAAAAAGCTTTTAGGTACTTCTTTTTCACGCTCAGGATGGCATTGAACTCCTATCAGCAACGGGTAATCCGGGCTCTCTAGCGCTTCAATGATACCGTCATCCGGAGAATAAGCTGATGCTAACAAAGAAGGTGCCCGTTGCGCTTCCTTCAAGCCCTGGTGGTGCAAACTATTAACACGGTATATGGCTCCAGCCCCAATAATTGCTCCAAGCCTGCTTCCAGGGGAAACATACGTGCTGTGAAGGAGAGGTTTTTGATCATCTTGATCTAGAGGGTCTCTGTGATTTGGTATGTCTTGGAGCAGCTTGCCGCCGAAAGCTACATTGATGAGCTGCATTCCTCGACATATACCGAGAACTGGAATCTCACAACTTATTGCGTACTTCAAGAGTGCCAATTCCATATCGTCACGTGCACGAAACGTTTCTTCAATTTCAATTTTGGGCTCTTCACCATAAAGTGAAGGCTCGAGATCATACCCCCCGCACAACAGTAAGCCACTAGCACTTATGAAGCTATCTTCCGCGCTGATAAAGCTCTTAGGTGTAAGAACTTTAGCTTGCCCTCCCCTTGATTGAATTGAAGCTGTGTACGGAATTGCTTCGCGTGGTCCCGTAGCGGTAACAACTATATTCGGCACTATTACAAAACACCTAATGCCTGTCCAAGGACGTGCGAAGTAGCATCCTCATCTAATAAACCTGAAAGGTAATTGATTTTTTCTGGATGCATGACATTTACTCGCGAATGCAATGTTTCCAATAAGCTCATAGTTTGATGAGTGTCAGAGGAAACAGTAACAAGAGGTACCCCTAAATCTTCTGCCCTTTGGAAAACATATTGAGATGGAGTCTCGCAATTTGTCAAAATCAATAAATTCAAAGGGAAGTTGAGAGCAGACATTTGTATATCGATACGCCCTCCTCTTACAATCACTGCCTGGTTAGAGAAACGATTAAAATAATTCCCTCCCCATTCAGTAATAAGCCCCCCTATTAGTAAATGTTCAACAAGATCTTCATTTCTATCAGCATTGGCAAAGTATTTACCTTGGATATGCTCAACTATTTGAGCAACCGTAGGCGCAATGAGCACTCGCTTCTCTGGAATCACCTTGATCATACTAATTCCATCAAGACTTAATTCGGGAAGCAATCTATTATCAACATCATTAGTTGAATATTTATGGCATTTATTTACGATAAGCCCGGTAAAATGATCTCCATAAGTACGACTCCATTTTCGTACTTCTTCTCTATTTATAGATCGATCGTAACCGATCACTCCTAGTACTTTTGCATGCGTAGCATTGATAATGTCAACTTCAATTTCTGCTCTATTTTGTGGAGTTTCAGTGGAAGCTCCACCGTCAATAACAATTACATCGTAAGACTGTTGCCAATCGCGCAATAATTCAATTTTTTCATCTCTTCCAGCCCCTAAAAATAATTCTGCTTCATTATTTGAAGGTAGCACACTATCTACAAAGGTTTTAATATCACAGGCAGTTCCATCGGCTGCTGGTATCAACAAAACTTTTTTCCCTGAATTTTTCCAAGATGTGGCCAATCCTACAGCCATAGCCGTTGTCCCAGACCCAGAAGAATAACCTACGATATATGCGATGCTCATAAGTGTGCGAACCTAATAAAAATATTGAAAAAGTCTCTCAATGAACAATTACCCTACCAGAATATTAATCCCATAAATACTATATCCACGTCTAACTGTATAATCTCATATCAGAATAAAGAGTGACAGGCATATGACAGATTCAATAACTGTAAATGTTCCAGCGACATCAGCTAATCTTGGCCCAGGCTTTGACTGCCTAGGCATAGCGCTTTCTTTATGGAATACCCTATCTATGAAAATCTCTGAATCTCCAGAGGTAATTATTCATGGAGAAGGTGAAGATTCACTTCCCATTGATGAAAGTAATTTAATGTATACGGCAGGTAAGCGAATACTCAAAGAAGCTGGTCAAGAAGAGAAAGAACTTTCAATTGAAGCTTGGTTAGATATCCCATTAAGCAGAGGCCTTGGTAGTAGTTCAGCAGCAATCACAGGTAGCATTTATGGAGTAAATGCCCTACTGGGCTATCCTTTAACACCCCATCAATTATTACAAATCGCAACAGAAATTGAAGGGCACCCTGATAATGTTGCACCTGCCTTAATGGGAGGAATGAGTATTGTCGTAACAGAAAATTCGCTTGTACATGCTGTCCCAGTAGAGCTTCCAGAGAACCTACAATGTGTGGCGTATATCCCTGATACTCCAATGTCCACTAGTAATGCGCGAAGTCTTCTAGAACCCCGCGTCCCAAGAGAGGATGCTATTTTCAACATAAGTAGAACCGCTTTGTTAGTTGCAGCACTTAGCCAAGGCGAATTTGAGTACTTAAAACTAGCAACACAAGATCGATTACATCAACCTCATAGGCAACAGATATTTCGGCAAATGAAAGTCATTTTAGATCACGCGATTGCCGCAGGGGCAAAAGGTGCGTTCCTATCCGGTGCAGGATCAACGATAATTGCATTCACTACTACTGAAGAGAATCGAGCCTTCACTATAGGCTATGAAATGGCAGATGCTGCAGACAAATCAGGATTAACAGGTACTTTTAAAGTACTTAGGCCGACAACACACGGGGCTAAATTAATAGAGCGTCCCACTGGATAATTAATGTCTATACTGGTTCAAAAATATGGCGGCTCATCTGTAAGTGACGCGACAAAAATAAAGAGTGTGGCGTTAAGAATTGCTGAATCGAAAAAGCAAGGGCATCAACTAGCAGTTGTTTTATCAGCCATGGGTGACTCTACTGATCAACTAATTGAACTGGCAGAGTCGATCAGTACTAACCCTGAACCACGAGAGTTGGATACATTGCTATCTACAGGAGAGCTAGTGTCATGCACCTTAATGGCAATGGCTCTAAGAGAATTAGGTATTCCGGCAATAAGCATGAGTGGCGCCCAAGCAGGGATAAAAACTGATACAGCTCACGGGAGAGCATCCATTGTAGGCCTTGATGCAAATCGAATCATCAGCATCCTTAATTCAGGTACTGTGGCAATCGTCGCTGGTTTCCAAGGCGTTAGCGAAGACATGGATATTACGACCCTCGGAAGAGGAGGGTCTGATACAACAGCAGTTGCTCTTGCCGCGGCCATAGGTGCTGAAAGGTGCGAAGTCTTTACTGATGTAGATGGTATATACACCGCTGACCCGAGAGTAGTACCAAATGCAAATAAAATTAAGGAAATTGGATACGAGGAAATGCTTGAACTTGCAAGCTACGGAGCAAAAATGCACCCCCGCTCTATAGAGCTTGGAGCATGGTACAAAGTTCCGATACTGGTCGCGGCCAGTTATGAATCTATCCCAGGTACAATGATTCATTCAGTCGATACAAAGGATAATTTTATGGAAATCGCTAACAAAGTGAGCGGGGTAACCTATCAGAAAGGCATCGCACGAATTACAGTGAGAGGAATTCCTGATAGACCAGGTATCGCAGCTTCTGTTTTTGCGCCACTTTCTGAGGCTAATATTAGTGTTGATACTATCGTCCAAAATGCAAGTGCTGAAAACCTCACTGACTTATCATTTACTGTCGACGGAAAAGATCTTGAAATGGCTTTTCGTGTAACTTCCGGAATCGCTTCGTCAATCAATGCAACAGAATGTACAACGAGCGATCAATTAGGGCAGGTAAGTATCGTTGGAACCGGCATGCAAAATGCACCAGGGGTTGCTTCTCTAATGTTTTCGACTCTTTCTGAAGCAAATGTAAACATTGAAATGATCACAACGTCACAAATCCGTATAACCTGCATCGTTAATGAAGCTCAAATTGACGATGCGACTCGTGTGCTTCATCACGCTTTTGGCTTAGATTCATAATAAAATAGCACATTCAAGTAAGCACAAGTGCGTGTAAGTAATTCACGAGTGCAGTACAGTTCTTACTATTGCTGTTCTGTACTTGAACGTACTGACATTTATATAACGCTATCCTCAAAATTTATATCAATAGAAATGCAAAAAAATTGCTTTGTAATTAGATAAAATCTCATTGACGCTATTTGATTATCTAACGACCCTACACCCTGCTGTGTCAGATTAGGGTGATTAATGATGTCTACAGTCGAAGAAATATTGCTGCGAACCAAAGTAATTGCAGTTGTAGGACTATCAAATGATCCTACGCGCTCCTCCTACGGAGTAGCACAATATCTTCAAAGAAATGGATATCGCATAATTCCTATTAACCCTAAATTAAGTGAGCCAGTGCTTGGAGAAAAACCTTACGGAAGACTTGAAGAATTAACTGAACATGTAGACCTTGTTGATATCTTCCGAAGGTCTATCGACGTACCGCCTGTGATTGACTCAGCTATAGCAATCGGCGCGTCTGCAGTTTGGATGCAATTAGGAATAGTTCACAACGAAGCTGCAAAAAAAGCAGCCGATTATGGATTAGATGTTGTTATGGATAAATGTACTGCGATAGAACACCGATTTTTAAATATCAAACCCACAACAAATAGTTAAGGCTTAAGTAAGGAGAGGCAAATGGTTTTTCGAGAAACAGACGAATCAAGAATCATAAAGGAAAAAACTAGAGTGGCCGTAAGCCTTGCCATGGAAGGAAATTGGTCAGAAGCAGTGGCAATCAATCGGGAAATCTTAAATTCTTTGCCTGATAACGTTGAATCACTAAATCGGCTAGGGAAAGCACTTATTGAACTCAATCAATTCGATGAAGCTCTCGAAGCATTTACTAAGGTTTTAAGCATAAATCCTGGGAACACCATAGCTGCAAAAAATATAAATCGATTAAATTGGGCGAACGCTAATAAATCTGATATTACTCCTTCAACTAACACTTCTGTAAGGAGTCTCTCTGCTAAATTTTTCATAGGACAAAGTGGAAAATCCGTTGAAGTTACTTTAAGTGAAAGCTCCGTAAATTGTGACCCTTCACCTGGTACTCCAATTACGCTCGCAATTGAGGGAAATACAATTGTAGCCTTGGACCAAAGTAATAATCGATTGGGATATGTACCTTCAAAATTATCTCGCAGATTAATATGTCTTATGGATGGCGGGAATAAATATGATGGTGCCATTTCAGGGCGTTCTGAAGGAGCACTACGCGCAATATTAAGAGAATGCTACCAAGATCCTAACCAACGCTCCAAAATTTCATTCCCTCCAACTGCCTCATGGGATTTAATTTCAATCGAAGAACCTGTTCAAATTGAACAAGATTCTGAAATTATTAACCATCTACAAAATGTGGACGAGGTTTTTGAAACTGATCAAGATTCCAATCAATTGGTTTTAGTTGGAGCGAGTATTCAGTTAGAAGACAACCCCGACGATGATTTATTGATAGAGGATTTGGAAGAAGAAATCGCGAATTAACCATTAAGTGATTCTGCAAGAAGTTCTAGTAAATCTTTTGCAGATTTCTCTGAAGTCAAACCCTTAGACCCAATACCCTCTTCCATCATCTGAAGGCAAAAAGGGCAAGAAACGCCTACGGCATCCGCAGAGGTTTCTATAAAATGGTCAGTCCTAATGTGATTAACTTTAGTGCCTGCCTCTTCCATCCACATGCGACCACCACCCGCACCGCAGCAAAATCCTCGTTCACGACACCTATCTTCCCCCATTTCAATCAGTTGAAGTCCCGGGATAGAGTCCACGATTTCTCTCGGGGGATCATAAATATCATTATGTCTACCCAAATAGCATGAATCGTGATACGCAACTGACATAGGTATTGCCTTCCGAGGTTTAATTTTGTTACCCCTAAGTAACTCTGCTACATATTCCGTGTAATGAACAACTTCAAAAATCCCTCCGAACTGAGGGTATTCATTTTTAATGGTATTAAAGCAATGCGGGCAAAGAGTTAAAATTTTTCTCACGCCATAATTATTCAGAATCTCAATATTCTGCTCAGCCATAATCTGGTAAAGGTATTCATTCCCTAACCTTCTAGCTGGGTCGCCCGTACAATTTTCTTCCATGCCTAAAACTCTATATTTAATATCTGCCAGCTTAAGTACGGACGCCATTGCCTTTGCAACCTGCTGGCCTCTGCCATCTAAAGCTGATGTACACCCAATCCATAAAAGGATTTCATGCTCAGGGTCTTCTGCCATCGTTACAGAGCCTGTTCCCTCCATCCAATCAATTCTTGTAGATTGCGTCCCTCTCCATGGATGACCTCTTTGCTCCATCGAATTCAGCGCGTCCATTGCAGTTTGAGGAACAGAAGCTTCCTCCATAGTTAGGTACCGTCGCATATCAATAATTGTATCAATATGCTCTATCGAAACAGGACAAGCTTCCATACATGCCCGGCAACTGGTACATGACCACAACACTTCGGGGCTAATAAAACCACCAATCAAATTAACATCTGGTGGGGGAGCATCCTTACCATCGCGAATCAATAGAGGAGCCCTCTCAACCATGTACGACTTAGCATCTTGGATGAGCGCTCGAGGAGAAAGAGGTTTTCCGCTGCGCCACGCAGGGCATTGATCTTGGCAGCGGCCACAATTAGTACATGAATCAAAATCTAGTAGTTGCTTTGAGGTTAAATCTGTAATATCGCGAGCACCAAAAACTTCGATAGTATCCATATTTAATATAGGCCTTAGTGCTCCTTTCGGGCGTACAACAGACGACCTAAGAAGTAAATTCATTGGACTAACAAAAATATGCATCAGAGGGCCAAAGCGCCACGCTGCATACACAAAAGTAAGGGTCATCAATGCCGCATGCCCCCACCATAAAATAAAGTGCGAAGATTCCATTGCCTGCACAGAAAATCCAAACCCACGAATACCTAAGGCAATAACATACGAAAAAGGAGACCAATATGAAGATTCTACTGAGTACAACTCACTTGAGGGCTCTAACTCAGTTGCGGCCATCCTAAACGATTGAAGTACAAACCCAGACATAGCTTGTCCAAATAGCAATATCAGTAGAACCGAATTTTCGAGCATTGTATTTAGTCTGTCAGGGCGTATCACATAACGTCTATATGCGGCCATTCCAATACCCGCAATAAGCATAAGGCCTGCGATATCCCATATTAATTCGAGTTGAAGGCTTATTTCTCTAGTAGGAAGATCCCATCCCAAGTATTTCTCAGTATTGAATTCAAACGCATCGATGGTAGTGGCAACAAATAATAATAAAAGCCCCCAAACAATCAGAAAATGCATTAATCCGGGATATGTTTCATGCTTAACAAATTTCCTATGTCCTGCAGAATCAATAAGTAGAGTACGTAGGCCTACCTTTATACGTATTTTCCATGAACCCACATCCGGATTCGGGCGGCCTAGTTGCCAATATTTGGAACGATTCCAGAGTGCCCACGCAATGGCCATCACTGAAATAAGCGCAGTGAAATAAACAAGAGCCCCTAAAGGGTATCCAATATTCCAAAAATCAAGACGGCCATTCAATTCTGGTGGCAAAATTTACCTCAACAAGCCCAATTTCCATTGGATCAACTATTGAATCATAAGGCTATGCGTTTAACTTGTTAACCAATTTATATGACCGAATAAACCGTTGAGATGAGTTTTACCTTTAAATACCTCATACTCATACTTTGATATTGAAAGTACCGTATCTGAACCATGGCCGGGCATTACTAAAGTCTCGTCGTCAAAAGTAAATAATTTCTTCTCAATGCTCTCAACAATTTGAGTGAACTTCTCAGAACTTTCCGTTCTCCCTGGACCACCGGGAAATAAAGTATCTCCTGAGATCAAGGTACCTGGAATATAGAGGCAAACCGCTCCAGGGGTATGACCAGGAGTATGGACTGCATGAATTTTAATATTCCCGATATTAAATTTATCTTTGTCTGAAATAATCATTTCCGGTTTCCCCGGAAATCGACTTATATCAGATTCATGAACTGCAACGGGGATATCTGTAATTTGCCTTAATAGCCCATACCCTGCTACATGATCAGGATGAGTATGAGTAATTATTAAACCTTTTATGCTAAAGCTGCTAGCCTCGGTCAAAAGACTCTCAATTCCTTCAGGGGCATCAACCAAATAAGCCTCTTTGGTTTTAGGATCCGCAATTACATACCCATTATTGTCATACGGCCCCATTCCAGAAACCTTAAAAATCAAATGCTTCCCTTCGTATATCAATGCCATTTAGATGTCCTCATTACTTCGTTGAATCCCTGAAATGCGGAAGGACTTCAGATGCAGCCAAACTAATTGCATCCTTTACAATTTGTTTAGGAGTACCAGGCCACCCGAATCGCAAGGATGCATGAGTCACGCCTATTTCGTCGAATTTCTTTAAATCGCTTATTACATCTTCAGGGCTTCCTATAATAAATCTCCCTTTGGTAAGTTCTTCAAAAGGCTTTGTAAAATCTTCTTCGCCGGGAAGGGCTTTGTCTTGGCCCCATTGTGCATATGTTGCATATTTCCCCTCAAGGTAGGGACGAGCTGTCGCAATGGCCTTTTGACGAGTATCAGCAACAAATGTTTCTCGTGACATGGGAATGATACTGGGGTCTCCATACCCGTTGGATTTGCGAACGTCACGGTAAATTTGCAGTTGCCTTGAAAGTGTTTCATAAGGAGCGTGAGGATTTAAGTACCAGACATAACCCATGCGAGCAATCCGCTTGACCATCCCGTCTCCATTTGCAGCAATCCAAATTCTAGGATGAGGCTTTTGAATAGGTTTAACTCCTATATACGCGTTCTCTAAAGTAGTAAATCTACCCTGAAAATTCACTTCGTCCCCAGACCAAAGTTTTTGGGCAATCTCTAAGTTTTCAAACATCCGAGAGATCCGATCTTCCCGTTCGACTCCAAATGCCTGGTACTCTTGGTCCCTATACCCTAGTGCAGCGTTAATTATTACTTTGCCATTAGTAAGAACATCCAAGGTTGCTATATCTTCTGCCATTTGGACAGGGTTCTGAAGGGGCACAAGTACCGTGGACAAAAGATCCATTTGGTCAGTTTCTGCACTTAAGCGAGCCATTGAAATCAGAGGCTGCAGCATTTGGTAGGGGTATGAGAGGTAATGCTGCCCTGCATATATGTAATCAAAACCTAATTCTCGTCCGAATCGAACAAGATCAAGAACATCCGCAAATCGCTGAACCATATCCCCTGATCCCTCATGTTGCAAAAGACCAGAAAGTGAGAGACCTATTTTCATGCGCTCCTATCCTAAAAATAATGAGGCTGCAGCTACCAGCATCACTAGTTCAACAATATATACAAAAACTTTATCCGATAATCGATTTACCAAAAGTCCTCCAACATAAGCACCAAATACCATAATCAATCCTAGTACTACTGCAATTGCTATTCCATCGAGATCTAGTAAAGAGTAGTTCCCGTAAACTCCTATCTTCACAAAGTTTACGCCCGTCATACCAGATGCCATCGTACCTACGAAAGCTCCTCGCCTAAGACCATAGGATAGGAAAAAAGACGCACCAAATGGTCCAGCTCCTCCAAAAATTGCAGAAAGAAAACCCTGCCCCATCCCAACTGCAGCAAACCAACGCGGCTTCATAGATATCTGTCTTACAAGAGGCGTATGCCTATACAGAACTATTGCAACAAGAAAAACAGCTAGGCCTTTTTGCAAATATTCTGCAGGGAGATTAGCAAACAGCATCGCACCTACGGTGCCAGCCGGTACCGCACCTAGCAAAAACCACCCCACAACTTGCTTATCAATCAAGGACCTATTTACCCATACCCTTGACCATGTCTGCATGGTCACCGCTATTGTCGTTATGGGGACAGCCTCACGAATACCAACCGTAAATGCCAACACAGGAATCATGATTATTGCAGATCCTAAACCTGCAAGGCCTCCTATAAGCGCAGCAACGAACGCGGTACTAGCTAGAAGAAGAGCAACAAGTGGATCCATTAGCACAACTTTCGATTATTGATTAGGTAATTGCTAACCCAACGTATAGTCTAAAGATTTTCGAGAATTTTCTCTGTCATATGCTGCGTAGTTGAAAATTCCGCTCCTGCGCCGACCAAATCAGCTGTGCGAAATCCATCATTCAAAGTTTTCTCAACCGCGTTATTCACTGCTGATGCTTCCTCAAGTAAACCAAACGAGTACTGCAACATGAAAGCCGTGCTTAATATCGAACCTACTGGATTCGCCTTCTGCTGACCCGCAATATCTGGTGCACTACCGTGACTTGGCTCATACAAACCCTTCACACGTTTAGCCTTGCCCTTCGAATCCGAACCAGGAAGACCAGCTAAGCTCGCAGACGGAAGCATTCCTAGAGAAGCAGAAAGGACAGCAGCCTCATCCGAAATAATATCCCCGAACATATTTTCCATTACCATTACATCAAATGAAGTTGGCCGGGTAATCAGGAGCATTGCACAAGAATCTACTAATTGATGCTCTAATTCTACATCTGGATAATCTTTTGATACCTCTATTGCTATATCTCTCCATAACCTCGAAGACTGCAGTACATTGGCTTTATCCACAGACGTGAGCTTTTTACGACGGGACCGAGCAAGCTCAAAGCCCACACGTACTATCCTTTCGATCTCTTTTTCAGCATATAAAAGCGTATCCACACCTTTACGACCAGATTTATTTTGCCATCGCCGTTTCGGTTTTGCGTAGTACAAACCACCTGTAAGTTCACGCAAAATAACCATGTCAGCACCACGGACTCGATCATTTTTTAAAGGACTCGCGTCCTCCATACCTGGAAATACTTTTACTGGACGTATGTTTGCATACAGCCCAAGTGCCTTACGCAATCCTAAAATAGCCGCTTCAGGCCTTACTTGTTCGTCATCCCATTTTGGCCCACCAACTGCACCAAATAAAACAGCGTCCGATTTCTTAGCTATTCCTATGGTTTCCTCACGTAATGGCGTACCATGCGCATCAATACTGCAGCCCCCAACAAGATCGCTTTCAAATCGGAAATTATGCTTCCACCGTTCACCCACTGCATCGAGGATTTGCTGTGAGGCATGCGTAACCTCAGGACCAATTCCATCTCCAGGGAGAACTGCTATGTTAAATGTCGCCATCCAAACCTCTATTCGGGGAAATTAACGGTATTCCCCTTCAAACTTGGTTATATCTTCGCTGTACTGCAAAGTCAGCCCTATATCGTCCAACCCCTGCAGTAAAGTCCCTTTCCTAAAACTATCAATTTCAAATTTAGCAACAAATCCATGAGAATCTCTTACTTCCTGAGTGTTTAAATCAACAGTTATCTCGTAGCCATCCAATTCCTGCGCTCGCGATATTAAAGTGTCAACTTCCCCAGAAGATAATTGAACAGGCAGTAAACCAATTTGGTAACAATTATTCTTGAAAATATCACCAAAACTTGGGGTAATTACAGCCTTAAACCCGTACTGCTGAAGAGCCCAAGGTGCATGCTCACGTGAAGAACCAATCCCAAATTGAGGACCACTAACCAGTACCGAACTTCCCTGGTATTTTTCTTGGTTCAGAACAAAAGCATCATTTGGGCTACCGTCTTCGTTATAACGAAGCTCAAAAAATAATAATTCACCAAAACCTACCCGGTCGATTTTTTTTAAAAACCGCGCAGGTATGATTTGGTCAGTGTCTACATTGGACATGTCATAGGGGACAACTTTACCCGTGTGTTCTATAAATGCATCCATAGCTTTATTCCCACTCCCTGATATCCACAAAGTGTCCTGCAATCGCTGCAGCTGCGGCCATGGCAGGACTCACCAAATGAGTACGCCCGCCTGGTCCCTGCCTTCCTTCAAAATTACGGTTTGAGGTAGAAGCACTCCTCTCACCAGGAGTCAAACGATCCGGATTCATTGCAAGGCACATCGAACACCCTGCTTCTCTCCATTCAAATCCTGCTTCCATGAAAATCTTATCTAGCCCTTCAGCCTCAGCCTGTTGCTTAACAACCCAAGAGCCTGGAACCACCATCGCTCGCACTAATTCCGATTTCTTTTTCCCTTTAGCTACTGAAGCTGCTGCACGCATATCTTCAATTCTAGAGTTCGTACACGAACCAATGAATACTGTATCAACCTTGATATCTTGTATCCGTTCACCACCTTGAAGACCCATGTATTCCAGAGCTTTTTCTACCGCGGCTTGTTCCTGTGAAGAATTATAATCTTCAGGAGATGGCACTCTCTCGCCAACTGGTAAAACCTGTCCAGGGTTTGTGCCCCAAGTCACCTGAGGCTGGATTTCAGACCCCTCAAGTTCAACAACCGTATCAAAAACTGCACCTTCATCAGTACAAAGTGAAGACCAGAATGCAACAGAAGAATCCCAATCTGCTTCATTTGGGGAATATTCCCGTCCCTTTAGGTAATCAAATGTGATCTGATCGGGAGCAACCATGCCAGTTCTAGCACCAGCTTCAATGGACATATTGCAAACAGTCATTCTTCCTTCCATCGACATATTCCGGAAAACATCACCCGTGTATTCGATAGCATGACCAATTCCACCCGAAGTACCGAGCTTCCCAATAATCGCCAATATGACGTCCTTAGGAGTAATTCCAGGAGCTAATTCACCGTTTACTCGAACTTCCATCGTCTTTGGTTTTGATTGCCAAATGCATTGAGTTGCAAGAACATGCTCGACTTCCGATGTCCCTATTCCAAATGCTATTGCGCCTACGGCACCATGTGTAGCCGTATGGCTATCACCGCAAACTATAATCATTCCAGGTTGAGTTCTGCCTTGTTCAGGCCCGATCACATGAACGATACCCTGCTTTTCACTAAACATGTCAAAATATTCAAGCCCAAACTCATCTGCATTCCGTTGCATTGCTTCTAGTTGGGCTTTGGAGACTTCATCCGTCAAAGGCTTGTCACGATCATTTGTAGGTACATTATGATCAGCTACAGCAACTGTCCTATCCAGCCTTCTGACAGCCCTCCCGTTCATTCTTAAGCCATCAAATGCTTGTGGTGAAGTAACTTCATGAACCAGATGAAGATCAACGTATAAGAGTGAGGGCTTGTCAGGCTCTTCTCGTACTACATGCAAATCCCAAATTTTCTCAAACATTGTCTTAGTGACCATGATGCCTCCCAACTTGATCCAAGATACCAATCATGTCACAGCGCTCCTCAGGGAGCGCTGTGACATTCCAATATTCTATAAAATTTTTAACCCCAGCACATTCCTATTCTATACCGCCCCAGCTGCTTCTGGAGCACGAGAAGTATCGCCCATAGCAAGTAGTCTATTCAAGGCATTCATGTATGCACGCGCAGATGCAACAATAATATCTGTATCTGCACCTCTCCCAATGTAGGGACGGCCATCTTGCTCAATTCTGATGCTCACTTCTCCTACAGCATCAATCCCTTCAGTAACGGAATTAACACTAAATTCGGTGAGTTCGTTCTCCACCCCTACAATGCGGTTAATAGTCCTGTACACGGCATCTACCGGCCCAGTACCTGTAGCCGCATCAACCTTTGCTTCCCCATTTTGGTCTATTAGCTCAACAGTCGCAGTGGCAATTTCATTATTCCCGCAAGTAACTTGAACATGACCTAAGGTATATGTCTCGACAACTGAAGTTCTCTCACTCCCCATAAGTGCAATAAGATCTCTGTCAGTTACTTCCCTCTTCTTGTCAGCCAGATCTTTAAAAGCTTCATGAACTTTGTTTAGTTCGGCTTCAGTAAGCGTATAGCCAAGTTCTTCTAAACGAGACCGTAACCCGTGACGACCACTTAATTTACCTAATACAAGCTCGCTCCGAGGTACACCAACATCCAAGGGGTTAATGATCTCATAGGTGGAACGCTCCTTTAGCACCCCATCTTGATGAATACCTGAGGCATGCCGAAACGCGTTCCTTCCTATAACTGCTTTGTTAGGCTGAACGGTGAATCCACTTACTTGGCTTACCAATCTACTTGTGGTGTATAGCTGTTCGGTTTCAACCTCTGAATCTACGCCAAAATAATCAGGCCTAGTACGCAAAGCCATAATAACTTCTTCAATTGCAGTATTGCCTGCACGCTCGCCGATCCCATTTATACAACCTTCGACTTGACGGGCCCCTGCCTTAACAGCAGCTAAGCTATTTGCAACTGACATTCCTAAATCATCATGGCAATGAACTGAAAGTCGCACTTCGTTACCTAATTCAGGTACCTGATCTCGTAAAAATGTGATTAGTGAAGCAAATTCCTCAGGAATCGCATAGCCTACTGTGTCTGGGATATTTACAGTGGTGGCGCCAGCTTCAACTGCTGCTTTAACCATATGAGCAAGAAATTCTCTGTCCGTTCTACTGGAATCCATTGGGGAAAATTCCACGTCATCAGTATGCTTCAGTGCTCTTGCAACTGCTTTTGCTGCCATCTCAACAACTTCTTCACGATTCTTTCTCAATTGATGCTGAATATGCTGATCTGATGAGGATATGAATACATGGATTCTGGATCGAGCGGCATCTCTCAACGCTTCACCTGCACGATCGACAGCAGCCTCGTTTGCATGAGCCAATGCCGCTATCACAGGGCCTCGAACTTCTCGCGAAATCCGTTGTACAGCCTCAAAATCACCTGGTGAACTTATAGGAAAGCCAGCCTCAATAACATCTACCTTCAACCTTTCAAGTTGCTTGGCAATCTCAACTTTTTCTTCCACAGTCATTGCAGCACCTGCCGACTGTTCGCCATCTCTAAGTGTTGTATCAAATATTAAAACTCGATCTTCCATTGGACTCCTCCAAGATTGTTATGGATTAGTACCCATAACTGCCCCTATTTCTTCCCCAGAAAAGACATCATTCCTCGTAACTGTGCCCCAACATCTTCAATTTCATGAGTTTCAGCTGCCTGGCGCATTGCCTGGAATCGTGGCTGCCCTTCATGGTTTTCTGCAATCCATTCCTTCGCAAAAGTACCGTCTTGAATCTCATTAAGTACTTGCTTCATAGCTACCCGCGCATGCTCATCAACAACTCGGGGACCTCGGCTATAATCTCCATACTCTGCAGTCTCACTAACCGAATAACGCATGTACTTCATCCCGCCTTCGTAAAGCAAATCAACAATGAGCTTCAATTCATGCATCACTTCAAAATAAGCAATTTCTGGTTGATATCCAGCCTCTACCAAAACTTCAAATGCATTTGTTACCAAGCTGGTTACCCCTCCACACAGAACTGTTTGTTCTCCAAATAAGTCAGTTTCGGTTTCTTCCTTAAACGTAGTTTCAACGATTCCTGCTCGCATAGAACCAATCCCTGCTCCGTAAGAAAGAGCATTATCTAGCGCATTCCCTGAAGCATCTTGGTGAATAGCAACTAATGAAGGTACGCCTTGTCCATCAACAAAAACTTCACGGACACGGTGCCCTGGAGCTTTGGGAGCAATCATCGATACATCTACGTTTTCCGGTGGTGTAATCTCACCAAAATGAATATTAAATCCATGCGCAAACATTAATGTTTTTGTACTGTCTAAATTAGGTTCAATCGAGTCTTTATAAACTGAACCTTGGACCGTGTCAGGCACAAGCACCATAATCACATCAGACGCTTTAGTTACTTCCGCCGGCGAGCTCACTTTCAGGCCTTCAGCCTCAGCCTTAGCACGGCTAGCGCTACCCTCGTGAAGCCCTACCATCACATCTACTCCACTGTCTCTCAAATTAAGAGCATGGGCGTGCCCTTGACTCCCGTAACCAATGATCCCAACTTTCTTATTCGTAATCAAACTAGGGTCTGCGTCTTTTTCGTAATAAATCTTTGCCATTTTTACATTCTCCCCATCAATAAATCTTTTTCTAATTCAAGGCACAACATCAGCATCAGGAGCACTATGATCAACCATATTAGAAGTTTTCTTAAGCCCCGTAGTGGCTGCACCTCTTGTCATCGCAATTCTTCCTGTTCGCATAGTTTCACGTACACCAAAAGGCTTCAGTGAATTAAGAAGTAAATCGACTTTACCATCATCTCCAGTAACTTCAATAATCAAAGAATCTTTATCAATATCTACGATATTAGCCCTATACGATTCGGCTATTTTAATAATTTCCGCACTGTTACTGCTATCCGATTTAACTTTAATAAACGCTAACTCGCGAACAATTATGCTATCTTCTGAAAGGTCACTAACGCGTATAACGTCAATAAGTTTGTATAGTTGCTTTGTTACTTGCTCAACCACCCATTCATCGCCCTCTACTACAAAGGTCATCCTTGAGAGTCCTTCCGACTCACTACGGCCTACCGACAGATTAGAAATATTAAAACCTCGACGTGAAAATAAGCCTGCAACACGTGCAAGAACACCAGGTTTATCCGCAACCAAAGCTGAAATAGTATGCCTTTGTGTATTTCCTGATAAATCCATCATATTATTGCTCACCCTTTACAGATGAAAGATCTATCATTTCTAAAACACTCTCCCCAGCAGGCACATGAGGATAAACATTTTCCTCAGCATTCACATGAAAATCGAGAATTGCAGGGCCTTCAAATGACATAGCTTCTCGTAAAGCGGGGATTACCTCTGACTGATTTTCAATTTTTTTAGCCCAAATACCATACGCTTCAGCCAATTTAACGAAATTAGGATTACCTGAGTAACTGGAAGCCACTCGGAGCCCTCCATAAAAAAGGTCTTGTAATTGCCTCACTAGTCCCAAATTATTGTTGTTTAGGATCGCAAATTTTACGGAAATATTATTCTCAACAATTGTCGCTAGTTCAGACATCGTCATTTGGAATCCACCGTCTCCCGCGATACTCCAGACTTGACGATCAGGCTTAGCCAAGGCGGCCCCCATAGCACCGGGAACTTCGAATCCCATAGTGCCTAGACCTCCGGAAGTTATCCACGAATTGGGCTGGTTGAACGCATAATGCTGAGCAGCCCACATTTGATGCTGGCCAACCCCAGTGACAACAATAGCGTCTCCTGAGGTTATGTCGCTAAGTGCCTTGATCACATATTGAGGCGAAAGATAGTCCGAATTAATGCTAAGTGGGTGCTCAGCTTTCAGGGTTTCAATTTCATCCAGCCATAAACTGTTTGACTTGGCCTCGATCTCACTAGCCAAGGCGTCCATAATTATTTTTGCATCACCTAAGAGAGGAACAGTAACCCTAACATTCTTGCCTATTTCTGCAGGGTCTATATCAATATGGATCACTTTCGCGTTCGGAGCAAAAGTACTAATCCTTCCAGTAACCCGATCATCAAACCGCATACCCACGCCTATAACAAGATCTGCTCGTTCAATCGCCCAGTTATTGTATGCAGGGCCATGCATCCCAGGCATTCCCATATTTAACGGGTGATCGCTATGCAGCGCTCCAATACCTAACAGTGTACTAATCACAGGGATTTGGGCTTTTTCAGCTACTAGCTTTACCTCAGTAAACGCACCAGAAATAGAGGCCCCATGGCCTACTAACAGCAAAGGCCTCTCCGCGTCTTTAATTAGCCTTGCGGCACGCTTGATCATCGGTGCATTGACATTTGTACTGATCTTAAATGAACGTAAATTAACAGTTTCTGGGTAATGAAAAATACCTTCGTCGGTTAATACGTCACGAGGAACATCTATCAAAACTGGTCCAGGCCTGCCAGAACGAGCTACATGGAAAGCCTCTTTCATAACATTAGGAATATCATTGACGTGCATGACTAAATAATTATGTTTGGTCACCGGCACCGTAATTCCGGTTGTATCAGTTTCTTGAAAAGCATCACGTCCAATTGCAGCTCTAGGTACTTGACCAGTAATTGCAACCATTGGCACTGAGTCCATCATTGCCGTAGCTAAAGGCGTAACCAAATTGGTGGCGCCTGGCCCAGAAGTAGCTACAGCCACACCAACTTTACCCGACACGCGCGCATATGCATCGGCAGCGTGACCTGCGTTCTGCTCGTGCCGAACAAGAATATGCCGTAATTGTGGGTATTCTGGAAGAGTTTGGTAAAAAGGAAGTATTGCCCCGCCAGGCAAACCAAACATAAGGTCTACATTCTCATGGATGAGACTTTCACAAATCATTTGTGCACCAGTTAACTGCAAATCAGATACCTCTTAACCCTAAAACCGCGGAAATAAAAAAACCGCCCCTCACGAAGGGACGGATATTGAACCGCGGTACCACCCAACTTCCTCGCATTATTCTACGAGGCAGCTTATACGCGATATCGGTGCGCCCGCCAACTCTAATACATTTTTCAAGTTGGCCACTCAGGGACGAGTTCAGAAGGCCACGTCATCAAGCTCACACCAAACCTTGACTCGCTTTGACGTACTATTCCCTACTACTTCCCTTCACAGTGGATTTAATATGAAAGCCCCGATAGGATAACATCAAAGAAGCAGTTTGTCAAACTAATAATTACCCCTTCCAGTAGGTATTGGCCTTGTTAAAAGGGTGTTTTAAAATTAGTTTGGATACTCAAAATCTCGCAATCAAGAGTGAAAATGCTAACTCGACTACAAAACAGTTTAGACAAAATCTTACTTGAAAAACGAACTGGCTTGATACCTTACGTAACTATAGGCTTTCCACGGTTAGAAGACACCCTTCAAATCGTTAAGTCTATCGAAGAAGCTGGAGCAGATGCCGTAGAGCTTGGAGTCCCTTACTGTGATCCTGTAGCAGATGGCCCTACTATCCAAGCCTCAAGCTATAAAGCATTAAGCCAAGGTATAACCACGACAGCATGCATAAATTTAGTGGGTGAGCTACGCCAAAGTGGTATTGAGATCCCCATTATATTTATGGGATATTTTAATCCGATACTAAGCTATGGAATTGAATCTTACGCGGAAGATTGCGCAAATGCTGGAGTGGATGCAGTTATAGTGCCCGACTTGCCCCCGGATGAATCAGATGAATTACGTGAAGCGCTACACGCCAATGGATTAGGACTAATATCACTACTTGCGCCTACGAGCCCCAATGAACGCATTGCACTGGGCGTACGGATGTCTGATGGGTTCGTTTATTGCGTTAGCATTGCGGGCGTTACAGGGGCGAGATCCGAGCTTCCTAAAGACCTCAATTCATTTATTGCGCGCGTTAGAAGCTATACAACGCTACCAATTGCAGTCGGGTTCGGTATCGCAGAAAAAAAACATGTTCAAGCAGTCGGTGCTATCGCAGATATCGCCATTGTCGGAAGCGCTCTTATCAACGTGTTAGACTCCGCTAATGAAGGCGAAATATCAGAAGCTGCAAAAACATTCGTCTCATCTCTGATTTCATAATATCCTCTATATAACTCTAAAGTAAGGGAAATTCTCATGCAAACGTTAGGACTACGTGGAGCGACAACTGCAGACAGCAATACTGCATCTGCAATTCTTGATGCCACAGAAGAGCTCTTAAGAGAGCTTGTAGCAGTTAACGACCTTGTGGAGGCAGACATTGGTGCGTTATTCTTTAGTGTGACTAATGACCTCAATGCTGAGTTCCCAGCGAAAGCTGCAAGGTTAAGACTTGGTTGGGAAACAACAGCCTTGATGGACTGCACCGAAATTCCGGTACCTGGCGCTCCGGAATCGGTCATTCGGGTCCTAATGCTAATCAATACAACTAAACAAAAAGAAGATTTGCATTACGTCTACCTGAAAGGCGCAACTAAATTGCGTACTCCATCTAATTAGTTGGATTATCGTTAGTAGTCTGGCTTCAAACGAGGTCACCGGAGGAAATTGTAGTGGCTCGCTCTATAAGTGATTTACATATTAAACAAATTGAGGCTTTAATTTCACCTGAACAGCTTCAATCTGAATTCCCAGTTTCTGAGGAAATTGCAACGACAATTGCTTCAGGCCGCGATCAAATCGAGAGTATTCTTTCAGGTAAAGATCCTAGGCTTCTGGTAATTGTCGGTCCTTGTTCAATCCACGATGAAAAAGCAGCACTTGAGTACGCCTCAAGACTTAAGGGTCTAGCTGAAAATCTAAATGATCAGATCCTAGTGGTTATGCGGGTCTATTTTGAAAAGCCTAGAACCTCATTGGGATGGAAAGGCCTTATCAATGACCCCAATCTTGACGGCTCTTTTGACGTAGCAGGCGGGCTAAGTAGAGCGAGGAAGCTGCTTTTAGAGCTAGCTTCAATGGGCGTCCTAGCGGCAACTGAATTCCTCGACCCTATTACACCGCAATATTTCGCAGACCTAGTATCGTGGGCAGCTATTGGTGCACGTACTACCGAAAGTCAAACACACCGCGAAATGGCAAGCGGGTTGAGCATGCCAGTTGGTTTCAAAAATGGTACGGATGGTAATTCACAAATAGCAATTGACGCGATGAAAACTGCACGAGCTCCTCATTCATTTCTTGGAATTGATCGTCAAGGTCAAACCTGCGTCGTACACACAGGTGGGAACCCTTACGGTCACTTGATTCTCCGAGGCGGCACCGGAGGTCCGAATTACTCTGAAACTAGTGTTAAAGATGTCCAAGCGAAGCTTGAAAATGCCACGCTACCCCATCGAATTATGGTTGATTGCTCTCATGCCAATTCTGAAAAGGATCACAATCGACAACCGATTGCATTCCATAATGTTGTAGCGCAACGACTATCTGGAAACCCTGACCTTGTTGGATTGATGGTAGAGAGTCATTTACATGGTGGAAGGCAAGATTTAGGAAATGATCCTTCGGCTCTTAAATATGGAATCTCTATTACCGATGCCTGTATGAGCTGGGAAGAGACAGAAGAAATGCTAACTCAAGCCCATAAAACACTCGCAGCCGTACCGGTTGCTCAATCCTGAGGGCTTGAATGAATGAGCTTTTGCGAGAGCTCGAACTCTATGCGAAAAAAGAACCCACTGCGGTAGCTTTTGGTGTCTTCGATGGAGTTCACCTAGGTCACAAGCATGTGTTCAACACTCTACAAAAAGCCGCTGCAAAAAGAGACCTAGTACCGATTGTAGTCACACTCGCGAATCACCCTCTATCCGTGTTGCGCCCAGAAGTAGAAATACATATGCTTACTTCCTTAGATCAAAGACTTCATTTAATCAAAGATGCTGGTATTGAATACGTCGCGCCTTTAACTTTTACCAAAGCAATCTCTCAGCTCAGCGCAAAAGATTTTATGCAGACCTTAAAGAACGCATTACACATGGAGCACTTCGTGGCAGGGCAAGACGTTTCTATCGGCCATAACCGTGCAGGAGATTTAAAAGTACTTACCGAATTAGGGAGTCAAATCGGCTACAGCATTGAAACCGTAGAGCAATTCAATCTTCACGAACTTCCTGTCCGAAGTACTTCCATACGCAAGGCCTTGAATCAAGGAGACCTAACTACCGTCACTCAGTTACTTGGAAGGTATTTCTCGCTAATCGGACCTGTAATTCAAGGAGAAGGGATAGGGAAGGAATTACTTGGCTACCCAACTGCAAATATAAATGTTTCTCCCTCCCAGGCAATACCAGCCGAAGGAATATATGCTACGTGGATTAAATTCAATGATCAGCTTCTACCATCGGCTACGAGTATCGGAAAAAAGCCAACATTTCATACAGACGCGCCATTAACAGTCGAGACGTTTATACTCGATTTCAAAAGAAATCTCTACGGTGAGCATCTTGAATTAGAATTTGTTGAACGAATTCGAGGTCAAGAGAAATTTAGCACTATAGAATTATTAAGTGCAGAAATTGAAAAAGACATTGTAGAGACAAAACGTATCCTCGGAGTATTGTAGAAATAATATGAGTACAATTGACTCAAATACCCTGCGCAAAATTACTCGTAGGGGCGTAGCTGAAATCATTCCCGAAAATGATTTCATTAAACGGCTAAATGAGGGCACGCCATTACGCCTGAAAATGGGCTTTGACCCTAGCAAACCTGATTTACATTTAGGGCACGTGGTAGGACTGAAAAAATTACGCCAACTCCAAGATTTAGGTCATGAGCTCACGCTAATAGTTGGAGATTGGACTGCGCAAATTGGGGATCCTTCGGGTCAATCAGACACTCGATCAATGCTCACTGCATCTGAAGTTCAGCAAAACGCCGAAACATACATGCAGCAATTTTTCAAAATTGTGGATCCTGAAAAAACTAAAGCCGTATACCAAAGCGAATGGTTTGGAAATTTTTCTCTTACAGATGTAATTAGGCTTACTTCGTTCTTTACAGTTAATCAATTTCTGCATCGCGATGACTTCTCTAAACGTTATGCAACCCAAAAGCCTATTGCAGTAACCGAGTTGTTGTACCCTCTCCTTCAGGCCTATGACTCCGTAGCAATAAAAGCAGACGTAGAATTCGGTGGCACTGATCAGCTCTTCAATCTTATGGTAGGAAGAGAACTGCAAGAAAAAATGGGACAGGATCCACAAATCGTGTTCTTAATGCCGATTCTACCTGGCACAGATGGGGTTCGAAGAATGGGTAAATCTCTCAATAATTATATAGCGATTGAAGATTCTCCGAAGGATATGTTCGGTAAAATAATGTCACTACCCGACGAAGTAATTCCTTTGTATTTTGAACTGTTGACAGATCTACCGGAACCTGAACTCGAACACCTAACTACTTCAATAGAACAGCACACTGAAAACCCTATGGACTTCAAAAAGAAACTCGGGGTTGAAATGGTCTCTTGGTTCCATTCCCCTGAAGCCGCCATTACTGCCAATGCAGAATTCGAAAGAGTGATACAAAGAGGACAAGAACCTGAAGAAATTCCTGAGGTTTCTATTGCCGAGATTGCAAATTCAATCAGAGATCAAAATGCTGATGGCGTCTTGGTTGATGTACTGGATCTCTTAGTTATTACCTTCCTTGCTAAAAGCAAAAGTGAAGCCCGGCGCTTAATGTCACAGAATGCGATTGAGATTGACGGTGAAAGAGCATCGGAGGAAACATCTTTCGTCCGCTTTGGATCCATCATTCGCGCTGGGAGACGACGCTTCGTTCGTGTAGTCAATACTTGACGCATCTTTCATAATGTAACTAAGTCAATGCCAAAAGGCGGAAGTCATGCTCACCAAAGAGGAAAATGAATTACTTACGCAAGTTGGACCCGGAACTCCTGCAGGTACCCTTTTGCGCAGATATTGGTACCCTGTTTCGCTTGCACAAGATATTACCGACGATTCACCTACGAAATTTGTTCGAGTATTAGGTGAAGACCTAGTAATATTCAAAGATAAGTCTGGGCGCCTTGGATTACTCGCTGACAAATGCTCGCACAGAAATGCATCTTTGGTTTATGGTCGAGTAGAGGAAAGAGGGATTTCCTGTGCCTACCATGGCTGGCTCTATGACTGTGAAGGAAATATCCTCGAAACGCCTCCTGAAATTAACGAAGCCATTACAAAATCCGTAAAACAAAGGGCCTATAAAATTAAAGAACATATAGGTCTACTGTTCGCCTATCTTGGGCCCGACCCTGCACCACCTCTACCACCGTATGACACCATGTTCAGAAAAGATGGAACTAGAATGGTAAGGGTTCATCCTCCACTTAACTGTAACTGGTTCCAGGCCATGGAAAATTCTATGGATCCGGCTCACCTACAAGTTCTCCATCAGGAATTCATAGGAAGAGGACGTGAACCAGTTAACACAACCCGTGGATATACGGACGATGTAGAAGATTTCATTTTCTACATGACTGACTATGGCGGGCTTATGAAAAAACGAACCTACAAAAATGGAATGATTGACCAGCACCCTGTCCTCTTCCCAAACATTCTTAGGCAGGGTTCAAGTACCCAATTCAGAACACCTATTGATGATACCCATACACTCCACATTCGCATGCATTTTTATCCAAATGCAGACGGGAGTGAGGATCCAAATGCATTTGATCCCGAGATTCTAATCGACCCCCCTAATAAAACTGATCCTGAAAAAGATCATCCTTTTACAAAATTCATCCTCCACGACGTAAATTCACAGGACCAAATGGCATGGGAAACCCAAGGTCCAATCACTGACAGGACCGCGGAGCATCTTAGTTATTCAGATCGTGGCGTGGTAATGCTACGGAGAATTATGAAAGAGCAAATACAGCTAGTGCACGAAGGGAAAGACCCTATAGGAGTTTTCAGAGACGCTAATCATCCGATCATCGATACTAATATTGACGAAGGGATTGCACAGATCACGAGTAATCGATCACCAGAAGCCTCCATCGTCGATAATAAATAATTACATAGTCTCGGGAGCGTTCATTCCCATAATCTGCAGAGTTCGCGACAATGCTATTTTTGCCGATTCAACTAATTTCAATCGGGCTTTCATCATTGGCTCATCATCAGGGTCACTGGACAATACTCTGCAATGATCGTAGAACCCATGAAAAGCAGTCGCTAATTCAATTGAGTAGTGCGGTAAAGCATGCGGTGCCAGTGTTATAGCAATGGTGTCGATGATTTCGGGGAGCTGCAACATTTTCTTAAGCAGTTGTAATTCTGCGTCATCTTGAAGAAGCGAAACATCTCCATCCTGCCAATCAATTCGACGATCAGAAGCCTGTTGCAAAATACCTGCAATCCGAGCATGGGCATACTGGACATAGAAAACAGGGTTTTCGCTCGATTCACGCTTGGCTAGCTCTAAATCAAATTCCATCTGGCTTTCAGCAGCTCTTGCTAAAAAGAAATACCGGCATGCATCCGGACCAACCTCTTCTACTAAATCTGCCAAAGTAACTATCTGGCCAGTACGCTTAGAGGCCCGGACAATATCGCCTCCACTCTTAAGCGTAACAAGCTGAGCAATAAGAATCGTCAATCGTTCAGGATCAAGTTCCAATGCTTTCATGACAGCCTTCATTCTTGGAACATGCCCCTGATGGTCTGCGCCCCATATATTTATAACTTGGTTAAAATCACGTCCTATAAATTTATCTCTGTGATACGCAATGTCCGAGGCGAAATATGTTGGGGCACCGGAGGTTCTTACAATAACATTATCTTTTTCATCACCCAGAGCAGTCGAAGTAAACCATTCAGCTCCGTCGTGGATCTCAGTTAATCCACGCCCCCTAAGATAATTGATTGCTGCCTCGTACTTCCCATCCTCATAAAGAGTTTTTTCTCGAAACCAAACATCGAAATTAACCCCTATGCGCTCTAGATCCACTCCTATCACCTGAAGCATCAAATTCAGTGCTTCCTCACCTAATTCAGCGATTGCCTTCTGCTCATCCATCTTTAAGAATTTATCTTCGTATTTTTCAGCAAGCTTTTCACCTAGCTCAACAAGATAAGCACCTTGGTATCCATTCTCGGGAATACCAATATCCGTACGTCCTCTTGCCTGTGCATAGCGAGCAAAAGTTGAGCTATAAAATAGTTCCATCTGTGTACCCGCATCGTTCACGTAATACTCACGAGTTACATCAAATCCAGCAGCGCTCAGAGCATTTGCGAGTGCACTTCCAAGTACTGCCCCACGAGCATGTCCCACATGCACTGGCCCTGTTGGGTTAACTGAAACAAATTCAACCTGTACCGAACGACCTTTACCCGTATCGGTATTCCCAAATATCTCTGCTTGGTCGCGAATTTTTTCTACCTGTTCCTGAAGCCAATCAGAGCTAAGCTTGAAATTAATAAAACCCGGGGGCGCGACAAAAACTGCACCTACGCATCCTCCGATTTCAAAAGAATCGGCGATGATTTGAGCGATTTCCAAAGGCGGTTTCTTTACTGATTTTGCCACTCTTAGCGGAAAGCTTGAGGCAAAGTCACCATTTTCTGATTTTTGGGGACGTTCCACTAAGCCAGTGCCTGGAATCTCAAGATCTGACTGAATTAAGCTCTGATTCTGTGCTTTATGGATGGCATCTTTAAGCCGAGTTGCAATTGTATCTCTAACTAGCATTCCCTAATGATATCAGTGTGTACCTATTATTAATCTACCCTGCTATCACACCCATTACATTAGTTGTATATCGATCGATAGCTTCATAGTCTAATTCAATGCCTAAGCCAGGCACGTGAGGAACAGTAATATGTCCCCGAACAGGTATCATTGGGTTCAGCAATAGATCACTCTCTAGTCTCGTTCCTGTTCCTAAACTTGCTGCACTTGCCTTCCCCAAAGAGGTGGATAAATGCAGTCCCGCGGCCAATCCAATCCCAGTCTCTAAGGAGGAAGCAACAGTAGACCGCAAATTATTCTGTGCGGCATAAAGCATAATTGCCTGCGCATGCCTGATACCTCCAGCCTTCGCAGCCTTGACCACTAAAACGTCAGCTGCACCAGCTGAAACTACTTTCTGTGCATCTGCCAAGGTTCCCACCACTTCATCTGCAGCAATGGGGACTTCTGTTGAATTTCTAATTCTGGCCAAACCACTAAGGTCCTCTGCAATCACAGGCTGTTCAAGAAACTCTAAGCCAAATGGTTGTAATCGCTCGACGGTATAAAGTGCTCGCTCTGTAGTCCATCCCTCATCCGCATCTGCCCTTATCGCAATTTCATCCCCAACAGCAGAACGTATCTGCTTTATTACTTCCACATCCATATCGGGATCCCGGAATCCCAGAGATGCCTTAATGCACTCATACCCTCTTTCTACCGCGTTGCGTGCCTGAATTGCAGCTTCTTCAGGGTTCATAAAATCCAAGAGAGCAACCATCGGAACCCAATCAATTACACCGCCCAATAAGTCAGTAATTGGCCGTCCGGCATTTTTACCCATCGCATCAAATGCGGCTGTTTCAAGCCCAAATCTGAGTGCATCACCAGCATTACTCCGAGGCGCAAGTGCTGCCAAAACATCAAAGGCTATTGCAGGATGTAAACCTAACGCAGAGGGAGCTAATTCATGAAGGATTTCTGCCACTTCTGCAATTCGAGGAGGTCGCCCGGGACCTATGGGAGCAGCTTCTCCAAACCCAACTACCCCGTTATCCATATGCATCCAAATAATAAGGGCATTGCGTCCGGCTTTACGAGGGTCGATGGCTAAGTCTAGATCCCGTAAGGGGATACGGACACCTCTCCATTCGAGTTTAACAATGTACATTGGAGCTAATTATGCCTTAATCATTTTAAAATACCATGTCATTAGGCATTTTCCTCAGCTACTGTGTTCATGTAGCGAGATACCGACTCTTTTAATTTCGGAAGTAGTTCAAGCTGTCTACTATTTGAAAATAAATTGCTCGCCTGTTCTTTAGAAGCCGACAGCAACTCCCTATCTTGGAGAGAGGCCATTCTTAAAGTGGGTAGACCAGATTGCCTAGTACCAAAAAAATCTCCTGGCCCACGCAAGCTCAAGTCGGCCTCCGCGATTTCAAATCCATCATTTGTTCTTACAAGAACTTCAAGTCGTTTTCGTGAATCGTCAGATAGTGTTTCAGACAACAGGAAACAATAACTCTGGTGCTCGCCACGACCAACTCGGCCTCTGAGCTGATGTAACTGTGCAAGACCAAATCTGTCTGCACCCAAAATCATCATCACCGTGGCATTAGGGACATCAATCCCGACTTCTATCACTGAAGTTGCGACCAGTATGTCAGTTTTACCATCGCGGAATTCGTCCATGATTTTCTGTTTTTCAACCATCCCCATTTGACCATGGAGTAAACCTACCCGGACATCTGCAAGGGTAGTTGTGCATAATCTTTCGTACTCAACAGTGGCAGCTTTTGCCATCACTGCCTCCGACTCCTCAATTAGTGGGCAAACCACAAAGCATTGCCTGCCCAAATCTACCTGCTCGCGTAAAAAATTCTCTGCGTCTTCTGAGCGGCTAGATGGCACTATTCTCGTACGAATTTGTTTTCGCCCCTTAGGCAATTCTTGCATTGTAGAGACATCTAAATCTCCATATACCGTCGCCGACAATGTCCTTGGGATGGGAGTTGCTGACATTAAAAGTAGATGCGGCATCGTACCTTTGCTTTTTAATGCAGCACGCTGCATCACCCCAAATCTATGCTGCTCATCCACAACCGCGATAGCCAAATTGGGGATCTCTACATCCTTTTGTATCAGGGCATGTGTCCCCACAAGTACATTCAAAATTCCATCAGAAAGCATTCGATGAATTTCACGTCTTGCAGCAACTTTCGTGCTCCCTGTTAGCAACGCTATAACAATGGGGTTGTCATGTCCGCCCAATTGCACGGAAAACCAATCGGGGTTCTCAATAGGCGAAGCAACTTCAGCAAGTAGACGCCTGAGATTAAAGTAATGCTGCTCGGCTAAAACTTCGGTGGGAGCCATCATTGCTCCTTGGTATCCATCTGCTACCGCTGAAAGTAAGAGAGCCAAAGCCACCACTGTCTTTCCCGATCCCACATCTCCTTGCAATAAGCGTGTCATTGGCTTAGCGGCAATAGATATTTCTTTCATACCAATATTTAACGCTTGTTTCTGACCTTCCGTGAGCTCAAATGGTAACGAACCAATGAAATTAGTTACCAATGGTGGGAAGCTTGGCAACTTGATGCCTGGCTGATCAGTACTGGCTGTGCGCTTACTCGCAAGCGCTAACTGTAAAATCAATAATTCATCGAATGCAAGCCTTCGTCGTGCCTGCTCTTTGCTTTCTAAACTCTCAGGAAAATGTGATTGCGCAATTGCCCAGGGTAAATCTGGGAATTCAAGTTCTTCAAGTAAAGACACTGGTAAAGGGTCGTCAATTAGTAGCCCTTCTGCAGATGCAATCGCATCAAGAGCTTCACGAACCATTCTCCTCATTGTCCTTGCAGGGATACCGTCGGTTGAAGGGTAAATCGGAACTAATCGACCCGTGTGAAGAAGGTCAGCTGCTTCAGGATCGTCCAGGATTTCCCATTCAGGCGAATCCAGTTGCTGGCGACCGTTAAAAATTTTGACCTTCCCACTCAGTACTACCTGCGCTGGTACGTTGGCAGTTTCCGACGCGTAAGTCATAGCACGTTTTAATGACACTGCTAGCCATGGTTGGCCAAACCAAACTACCCGTATATTCCCAGTTTCATCACCGACAACAGCTTCGGTTGCTCGCATTCTGCCGTTACGCCCAAGCCTTACTTCCCTAGCCTCCCATATAGTCGCTACTATAGTCTGCTCATCCCCAGGTATCAGCTGCGAAATTGTTCTGCGTGCGGTGTAATCCAAATGACGATTTGGAAATAGGTAAATCAAATCACGAATGCAGTTTATTCCTATTTTCGCTAACCGTGACGCATTGGGACGATTGACACTTTTCAGGACAGTAATTGCATCATCAAGGCTAACTTTCGGATTAGGTTCGCTTTGTGTTTCAATTTTCCGAACTGCTGCCTTAACTTTGCTCTTAGCTGCAGCTAGGTTCCCTAGGTAGCGTTGAATTTCCTCGTGCCAAATCTTTCTTTTTCCCACCGTAAGTTCAGAATATTGAACACTCAGTAGACCGTGTTCAAAAAGCGCTTTTATCGCAGGATGAGAATTAGATTCCTTTAGAAGGGTTTTCAGGAAGCCATCCAATCCTCCAGACACTGCCTTATCTTGGTACCCATTATCTATTTCTAGAGTGAGTATGTTCCGTAGCGCCTTAACTCTCGCCAATCCCTGATCACGATTTGTCATTAGCCGTTATCTAGACATCCTTATATCGATTGCACAATCCCATTATCTGAGCCAGCTTGGATCGCATCGACCAATTTGTGATGCTGCACTGCATCCTCGAAATTCGGATGGAATTCAGTGTTATTCAAGATAGCTTCCGCATAGGCAGCCCAAAGTTTTCCTATATTAACAGGAGCACCACTTAAGTTAGCGGCTGTAATCCATTCATCCTGCGGAGCCATTACTTCTCGAAGTTCAGTATCGCCGCTCGTCGCGATGCGTAATATCCCTGATCCTGAATGCGTGGAACCTGGAGCATCCAACGTGATCGTTCCCTTGCTTCCGTGAATCTGAAGATGATGCCCTGTTCCAAGAGCAGCGACCGAAGCGATGTGAGCGGAATAAACGGCACCATTTTGTAAAAACCCGTTCACCAGGATTGTGTCAGGCGAATCTACATCAAAGGTCTCCTGTGTATCGGATGCCACCCATTGTTTCGTTTGAGTACTCACAACTGAAGATGCGGTAGCCATAGGGCCAACCATTGAAATTAAACCATCAATAGCATGTCCAAATGTAATACTAAGCGTATTGGCACGAGCTTCTTTGTCGCGCATCCATATACGATCCGAAGGTCGAGATGACGCGCCTGTTGCACACTGGATTAAATTCACAGATAAGAGGTCGCCAATAGCCCCTGAGTCTATTACCCGACGTATTTCCAAATATTCAGCTGATCTTCGAGATTGCAAGCCAATACAGGTACGTATACCAGCCGCATGAGCCAGATCTGTCATTTCCTGTGCCTGCGCAGTTGTTGTTCCCAAAGGCCATTCTGTATAAACATGTTTGCCTGCAGCAATAATGTCTTTCGTAAGCTCATAATGCAGCGGTAACTTCACTGAAACCGCTGCGACGTCGACCTCCGGATTAGCTAATAGATCATGGTGATTGTCGTAGGCATAACGTGCACCAAATTTTGTAGCCGCCTCCTGAGCAGAATCCATCCTTGTAGTTGAAACTGCAACTAATTCAACTCCAGGAATTCCGGCAGCAAATGCGGGCATATGCGCACGTCCTGCCCAACCTGCAATGTTTCCCCCTATTATCCCTACCTTCACTACATCATTCATTGAACCCCCCTTGCGACTATACGCAGTAATACTACATCCATTCGTCTCCATCTAGACATGACTCGTTGACCAAGTACAAATGCATGCCTAGACTGACCATATTGGTTTCAAACCTAAGAGGTATCACTATGAAAATAGGGTTTATCGGCCTTGGAAATATGGGTGGCCCAATGGCACTCAATTTAATCAAGGCAGGACACTCGCTCACTGTCCATGACGTCAATCCAGAATCAGCAACAGCGCACCGAGAAATGGGTGCATCATGGGCAGAGTCGCCACTGGAGCTAGCTTCTCAAGCGGAAGTAATCTTCACTTCCCTACCAGGCCCCAAAGAAATTGAAGCAGTCGCCACTGGACCAGAAGGTATCCTGCAAGGAATCCACGAAGGCGCCATTTACATAGATGCGTCTACGAATTCCCCCTCCGTTGTACGCAGGATTGCAAAAAAAATACATGAGTCAGGTGCCGAAATGCTCGATGCACCAGTTAGTGGAGGGCCGGTAGGTGCAGAGGCGGGAACACTTGCAATCATGGTCGGTGGCAACGAGTCTATTTTCGAAAGAGTTAAACCTATTCTTGAAGTAATAGGAAGTGGCGTTACCTATGTAGGCGATATCGGTTCCGGAACAATTGCAAAGCTGGTACATAACGCAACTTCTTTTGCAGCGCGAATAGCAGTGCAAGAAGGAATGGTACTGGCTGTGAAGGCCGGGGTTTCACCAAGCAATATGCTTAAGGTCCTTCGAGAAGCAGCTTTTGGTAAGCAAGTACTCCTAACACACCACATTCCAGAATTAGTATTCAAAGGAGACTTCGACAATGTTCGCTTTGCATTGGGACTTTCGCATAAGGACGTTAGCTTAGCCCTGGAACTTGCAGAAGAAATGGATGCCCCGCTGGAAATGGCCGAAAAAGCAAAATTAGTTATTGAAGAAGGAATGTCTAGAGGCTGGGGAGCCAAAGATAATCTCTCAACATTCATACTTGCAGAAGAACGTGCAGGAATAGAGGTCCGTGAATGAATGATTTGGTAACACTAACAGCCCGGGAAGCTATTCAAAAACTCAAGCAAAAAGAAGTATCTCCTCTGGAGATGATTGACGCTGCTCTTGAAAGGATTGCTGAAACAAATGGGTCAGTAAATGCATTGCCAACACTCGCAATTGAACGAGCAAAGACCCATGCAAAAGCCCTCATGGAATCTGGAGTCCCTAGTGACATTCCTCCTGGCTATCTCTACGGTCTCCCAATCGCAGTCAAAGATCTTAAAGACGTCAAAGGAGTTCTATCCACCAAGGGTTCACCTATTTACGCCAATCACATACCTGATCAATCTGATTACTTAGTCGAAAATATCGAAGCCAAGGGTGGAATTGTCTTAGCGAAATCCAATACTCCTGAATTTGGTGCAGGAGCTAACACTTTTAATGAAGTTTTTGGCAAAACGCGCAACCCCTGGGACACGCGCAAAACTTGCGGTGGCTCCTCTGGAGGAGCAGCCGTTTCATTAGCCACAGGACAAGTATGGCTTGCTACTGGCAGTGACTTAGGTGGAAGTTTGCGTATCCCGGCAAGCTTTTGCTCGGTAGTGGGACTCCGGCCAACACCCGGCCGTGTACCTCACGGACCAAAAGATCTCCCCTTCGCAAGCCTTTCAGTTGAAGGACCTATGGGCAGAACAGTCGGAGACGTAGCGCTCTTCCTTGACACACAGGCAGGTCAGAATCCTATTGATCCTATTAGCTTTGCTGCTCCTGATATTCCTTACATTAAAGCGGCCGATAATCCTATTGCCCCTGCAAAAATAGGGTACTCACATGATTTAGGCATTGCACCAGTAGATCAGGAAGTACGAGATATATGCGCCAGCTCTATGCGAATTTTTGAATCTGCAGGCTCTGTAATCTCTGAAGCACATCCTGATTTAAGTGACGCAGAAGACATTTTCCAAACATTAAGAGCAGCCCAGTTCGCAGCCAGCTACAAGAAGCACCTGGACAATAACCGAGAACTCCTAAAGCCTGAGGTTATCTGGAACATCGAAAAAGGCTTGGACCTATCTGCGGAGGAAATTAATGAAGCTGAATTAGGACGCGGAGCTATGTACCTCAGGACCTTGGATTTCTTCAAGCAATATGACTTACTTGCCTGCCCCGCAGTTGTAGTACCTCCGTTTGATGTGGATCAACGATACGTCACTGAAGCAGGAGGGAGGACATTCGATACTTATGTAAGCTGGCTCGTTATGTCTTTTGCATTGACACTCACTGCATGTCCTTCAATCTCTGTACCCTGCGGGTTTACTTCAGAAGGACTGCCCGTAGGATTACAATTAATGGCTCCTCGGGGTGACGAGGCACTCCTACTTTCGGCGGCTTCTTTTTTTGAACAAGCATACGGGCAACATAAACATATCCCGATTGACCCAATTGTGAGGCATTAACATGTGGCGGATTTTGATTTTCGGTGGAATAGCATGGATTACTGTAACTATCTGGGTAGGTATCATCCTCCTGGGGTGGGCTGATAATGTCGCAGATGAAGGCCTGATATCCGATCCTCAGCGACTTCAAACAATAGTCGCAGTTGTTTCGATTGGCATATTCGGATTACCAGGACTCGCCTTAATTATTGCAGGATGGCAACGTAGAGCTTAAGGAGGAATCATGGGGCTATTAGAAATTCAAGGAGTCACGCACTGGTCAATTCCGGTGGATAACTTAGACGAAGCAGAGGAATTCTACGGTGGCATTTTAGGGCTCAAATCTGAGGGGCGCTTGGGGAATAACACTATGTCCTGTTACAGCACGGACGGAAATAATATTTTGCTCTGTGCACAAAAATCTCCGGCTGGAGGATCTCCTCCAGGAGTACATCACAGCTTTACAGTAGCGCCTGAGATCCTCGATCAGGCATGCAAGGTTTTTAAGGAAAAAGGCGTCAAAATCGACAGCCTCGTTTATCGAGCTAAGGGACATTTTACAGGGCGTGAACTCTATTTCTTTGACCCCAGTGGAAACCGTCTTGAACTCCGCGATCCTACTTGGCATGAAGGCATGCCTGAACCTGATTTAGAGGAACTCTCCGCGTTATAATTTCCTGTTGTACAATTGGATATCCACGGAGGGATGGCAGAGTGGACGATTGCGTTGGTCTTGAAAACCAATATAGGGGCAACTCTATCAAGGGTTCGAATCCCTTTCCCTCCGCCACTCAATTTTTAAACTGGGGGTACTCATGCTTTCAGTAGAATCTAATCAAGCACTTACACAGGTAGGTCCAGGTACACCCATGGGTGATCTGATGCGTCGTTACTGGCAACCTATCATGCTCTCACGCGAAGTCGAAAACCCTGATGGAGACCCCATCAGGATCCGTATTCTTGGGGAAGACCTAGTAGCCTTTCGCGACACAAAGGGAAGGGTTGGACTTATCTCGGAATGGTGTCCTCATCGCCTAACATCTCTTTTTCTAGGTCGCAATGAAGATAATGGAATCCGATGTGTCTACCATGGATGGAAATTCGATGTCTCCGGTGCATGTGTGGACATGCCTAATGAACCTCCCGAATTCGACTTTAAACGCAAAGTAAAACTCGCCTCTTACCCCACAACTGAATTAGGCGGAGTCATATGGGCTTATATGGGTCCTTCGGATTGCGTACCTCCGTTGCCAAAATTTGAATTTACTACGCAACCTGATTCCCATCGAGGCGTTTCAAAAGTGATCCAGGATTGCAATTGGCTCCAAGCGTTAGAAGGTGGGATCGACAGTGTCCATTCATCATTTCTACATCGGAAAATAGGAACTGGTGGAGGAAAAGGTGCAGGCCTTGGCGGATACAGAGCTACTGCGCCTTCTGGGAAATTAGATGTCGAACTAACTGACTACGGCTATCGCTATACCAACACTCGAAAAATCCCTGATAAAGACCTCACGTTCGTTCGTGGCTATTGTTTCGTTATGCCTCACGTGCAGATTCGTGCAAATCAGCTTGATGGGGATGGTATGGGTGCAAAATTTAAAATTGCCGGGCATCACTGGGTTCCAATTGATGACAAAACCACCATGGTCTGGAATTGGCTCTACAGTCTTGATAAGCCCTTAACTCAAGACGAAAAAGAAGAAGTTGTTTATGGAAACGGGCCAGGGGAAGTAGATCAACAAACATTTCTCGCTCGTGGAAATAGGCGCAATGACTGGCTCATCGACAGAGAAAAACAACGTACTCAAAATTTTACTGGCATTGATTATGTAAATGCACAAGACAGAGCAGTACAGGAAGCAATGGGTCCCATCGTCAACCGTTCAAAGGAGCATTTGGGGCAAACCGATAAAGCGATCATTACAACTCGTCGTCTATTACTCCAAGCAATTGAAACTATTAAAGATGGTGGCACACCTCCGGGTGTCGGGGAATCGTACTACAACGCAAGGGCAATTGAAGATATGGTCCCTGAGTCTGAAAAAGGGCTCGATGCGCTCGCCGCAAGAATGCGTTCTGAAGAATTTGCACTTCCTTCTAGGGGGTAAATATGCAACTAAGTCCTGAAGATCAAGTAGGAGAACAGATGATTAAACCAGCATATATCGACTCCGTTCAATCTTTTCTAGGAGCCATCGAGCAAATTAAACAAGACCAATGGGATTCTAATGCTCTCGATCAATGGAGTTTTCGGGATCTTGTGGGGCATACCGGCCGCTCAATCAAGTTAGTTAAAGAATTCGGGTCTCAACGAAGCGAATCCTTAGACGTTCAATCTGCAGCACTTCATTACCAAATTTCCTTAAGCCCAGAGGGAGCAAATCAACGTGTCGCTGCAGGTGGTGTAGATGCTGGGAATGCACTCGGGGATGATCCTGTTAACCATTTAAAGGAAGCATGGATAGCCACACAGGAAACCGTTCATTCCACTACTGAAGATACTGTAATTTCGTACGTAAATGGTGGGATAAAATTTGGAGATTACCTGCGAACGAGGATCTTGGAATTAGTCGTTCATTCAATCGATCTTGCGCAGGCTATGGGAATAAATTACGAACCCCCTAAAGAAGCTATGAGGGAGGCTCTATACCTGCTAGCAGACCTGGCGGTAGATACTCCTTATGCAAGTAAGTTAGCTCTAATCTCTACAGGGCGAGAAATTAGCGATACACCTTTTAACGTAATCGGTTAGACGCTTTAGGCAAACGCCGGGATAACTTCTTCTCCGAAGAGCTTGATAGAATCTTCTACCATCGGATGAGGCATTTTGCCTATATGAAATTTCGCAGCAAAGTGATCGTAACCAATTTTCTCACGGCCCTCTGCAATTTGTGTTATGACCGTCTCAGGAGACCCTACAAGAGCCAATCCGTTTTCAAGCCAAAAGTCATAGGATTTTGCACATTCCCGAAAGATTCGACCTCGTTCCTGGATATCTTCGGTTTGTTCCGAACCCGTGCCACGGGGGTTGGACCCAAAGCCCAATCTTGATGACGCAACCAATTCTCTTCCTAAAGAATTAGCTTCCATCAAATATTCCCTCGCCTGCTCATGCGCTTTTTTATCAGTCTCTGCCACATGAACTACTCTCATCAAAAATTGCCGAGGCATTGGACCTTTATGTCCGTAACCCGACCATAAATCTCGCCATTCAGCAAATTTTTTGATCATCGATTCATCGGTATCAATATTTTGAGCCATGTCGTACCCACGTTTTGCGGCGAACTCAATTGCCCGTGAGGAATGCACCGCTGCCCAAATGGGGGGATGTGGCTTCTGGTAAGGAGAAGGCTGCACGATTGCCTCATCAATTTGCCAAAATTTACCCTCATAGGTGACGGTTCCGTCGCCTTTCCAGGCAAGCTCAATAATATCCAGGGCTTCCTCGCCCATTTCCTGCCTGTCGTAAAAATTCATGCCCCATCGCATAAATTCATGCTCGTGAACTCCAATCCCTGTACCGAATTCAGCCCGACCATGTGAGAGGTGATCAAGCATAGCCACGTCCTGAGCAAGCCTAATGGGGTGATGAAACGGCAGTTGCCAGATCATTGTGCCTAAGCGTATTTGCTCCGTATGCCTTGCTAATGCTGTTAAAAATATCTGCGGAGAGGTGACTGCCCCAACATAGGAACCTTGATGCTCTAGCGACCAGTAATACCCAAAGCCCGCCTTCTCCATCAACTGGCCCTGACGAATATGGGTTTCATACACATCTGAGGCTGATTGAGCACTCAAGACTTCGTACGTTTGCATCTGATCCCAAACGCCAAACTCTAATTGGGCCATCACACACCTCCGTTGTAGCTAGCTTCTTCGGTCACGAAGCACTGTCCATACGTCTTCAGGAGACAGGTTAGCATCTGCCAAGAGCACCAAAAGGTGGTACATAAGATCTGCCGCCTCATTGGGCAAATTATCAATATCATTAGTCGCTGCAGCCAATGCAACTTCAGAGCCTTCTTCAGCAACTTTTTGTGCTATACGTGCAGTTCCTTGCTCAAATAGCTGGGTAGTATAGCTTTCAGCTGGCAATGATTTTTTTCGGCTTTGAATAGTGTGAAAAAGTTCTGCAATAATGCCAGGTCCCTGATTAGCCCTCTCAAATACAACTGATTCATCTATCTCAGTGAAAAAGCAAGATTGCTCTCCCGTGTGGCATGCGGGACCATCAGGCTTCACTTTGAACAACAAAACGTCGCCATCGCAATCAACCTGCATGGAGGAAACATGGAGAAATGATCCTGAGGTCTCCCCTTTGTGCCAGATCTCCTTGCGAGAGCGACTGTAAAAGTGCATTTCTCCAGACTCAATAGTTTTAGACAAGGACTCTGGATTCATATACGCGACCATCAAAATCTCACCGGTCTGATCGTCTTGGCAGATTGCCGTGACCAGGTCCTGTTGGTCCAATAAAATTTTTGCACCTTCCTTATTATTCATACTATTCTCCATTCAGCAGGATAGGTAATTCAGACAAAGAAGTAATCGTGTAATCAGGTTCCAGCATTTCTCCTGAGTCAGGTGGAGGGGTTCTCCCTGGCGTTTCCTGGTCCCTCTTTATCAGTATCGAAGTCATCCCCACCAATTTGGATCCATGGGCATCATCATAAACGGAATCGCCAATATAAATCATTCTTGAAACACCAATACCTGTCTTTCCCTCGAATCGTGTAAATATTCTAGGATCAGGCTTATATGCTTCCATGCTTTCAGATGACTCAATGAACTTGAAATCCCAGTTGTTATATTTTATCGAGCCATGAAGAAAACGATCATCTGCATTGGAAAGAACCGCAAGGTCATGCTTTAGGCTTAGGCTCTTCAACACGGCATCTGAATCTTGAAAAGGCTCTTGATCAGTAAGTCGTTCGATCGAATAATCTGCCGCCGCATCAGCATCGCCCGAGATCGACATTGCCTTGAAAGTCTCCACAAATGCGTCACGCCATGCTTCCCAGTATGTTCGAAACACTGGGCTTTGCTCGGGGTTTCTCATGTTTGTTCTCGTTTTTCGGAAATTTACTTCATGCCGTGAAAATTCTACCCAGAAATCCATCCCGTCAACAGGCAAATTCTGCTTAATCGCAATATTGCTAAGTGTCTGTTGCCATTCACTTGCTTCGTTTTTAACAAGCGTGCCGAAAAAATCAAACACGATTAATTGGATCTCATTTCGATTTAACATATTAATTAGTAATTACTCTTGCTGGTACGTTATTTTCTAGGAATAGTTTTTTCACAGATTCAATAGAATATTCTCCATAATGGAAAATTGATGCTGCTAGAACAGCATCGGCATGCCCTTCAGTGATCGCCTCAAGCAAATGGTGTGCGTTCCCAGCGCCTCCACTGGCTATAACTGGAATCGAAACCGAATCAGAAACCTTACGCGTAAGAGCAAGATCGAATCCATTTTTCTGGCCATCCTCATCCATACTGGTTAGCAATATCTCGCCCGCACCAAGACTGGACATATATTGAGCCCACTTTAAAACATCAATTCCGGTAGGGGTTCTCCCCCCGTTTATGTAAACTTCCCATTCAGAATTTTTTTCGAGAACTAGATCGGCGTCGATAGCATTACCATCGCGTTGAGATAAATTTTCACCAGTTTTCGCGTCTTCTCGGTCGCATCTGCGAGCATCAATTGCGATAACCATGCATTGATTGCCAAAAGCAGAAGCCGCTTGCTTGAACGAGTCAGGATTAAGTACGGCTGCGCTGTTCATAGAAACTTTGTCAGCCCCTGCATTCAATAATTTACGAACATCATTAGGGGAGCGAACTCCTCCTCCTACAGTAAGAGGGATAAATACCTGTTCTGACACTTTCTGAACAACATCAATGATCGTGTCACGTTTATCAGCGCTGGCTGTTATATCAAGAAAAACGAGTTCATCCGCGCCTTCTCGATCATAAAACCTTGCAAGCTCTACAGGATCACCAGCGTCGCGTAAATTAACAAAGGAGGTACCTTTGACCACGCGGCCACCTGTTACATCTAGGCAGGGGATTATTCTTTTCGTAAGCATAACAAAAGGATAACTGATCTTAGCCAGTAATCATTGCTTTTACCGTGGAGCCAATCTCCGCAGGAGTGGCAATCACATGACATCCAGCATCTTTAAGAGCCTGCATTTTTTCAGAGGCCAGCGCGGCTTTTCCTGTAATAACAGCACCTGCGTGTCCCATTCGTCGCCCCGCGGGAGCAGTCTGACCAACAATCAAGGATGCAACAGGCTTTTTAATGTTTTGCTTAATAAATGCAGCAGCTTCCTGTTCCTTAGTCCCACCAATCTCCCCAATCATTACAATTGCCTCGGTCTCCGGGTCTTGATTAAACATATCAAGGACATCCAAGAATGTGGTTCCTGAAACAGGATCTCCTCCAATCCCGACGCATGTAGATTGGCCTATCCCTAACTTTGTTAATTGATCAACCGCCTCATAGGTAAGCGTACCGCTTCGAGATACTACCCCTACCTTTCCCGCCATATGTATATTCCCGGGCATAATTCCAATTTTTGTACCTGTCCCAGGAGTAATTAATCCAGGACAATTAGGTCCTAAAAGCCTTGTATTTTTATCTTTTAGATACCGCATAACCATTGTTGAATCTTTAACGGGAACACCTTCCGTTATACATACGACTAAAGGTAGTTCAGCATCCGCTGCTTCCAAAATTGCATCGGATGCAAATGGAGGAGGTACGAAAATAAGAGCCACGTTTGCACCGGTTTCATCTACTGCATCTTGCACGCTGTTGAAAACAGGTACTGAGTCCATAAATTTTTCGCCACCTTTACCAGGGGTAACACCTGCTACCAAATTTGTGCCATAGCTCATGCATCGTTCAGCGTGAAAGCTCCCTTCACGTCCAGTAATGCCTTGAACTAAAAGTCTCGTGTTTTGATCTACTAAAATACTCATAATTTCACCACTAACCTTTAATTGCCGCGGCAGCCTCTTCAAGAGTGTCTACCATGGTTGCTGAAAGAGTTGAATCACTCAGAATTTGCTTTCCCTCATCTACATTGGTGCCAAGCATTCTTACTACCAGTGGAGGTTGCCTGTCAGCCTTACTGTAAGCATCGACAATTCCGCGTGCAGCGATATCGCAGCGCAGGATCCCACCAAATATATTAACTAGAACTTTTTCTACGTTCTGATCAGACAGCATCAGTAATATTGCATGGCTAATTTTCTCTTCAGCTGCACCTCCACCGACGTCGAGAAAGTTAGCAGGCTCTGCTCCAGCGAATTTCACTGTATCCATTGTGGCCATTGCTAGGCCTGCACCATTAACCATGCATCCCACATTGCCATCAAGCTTTACATAAGCAATTCCTGCCTCTGAGGCTTCAACTTCTAACGGTTCTTCTTGCGAAGTATCTCGAAGTTCAGACTCAGATTTATGGCGAAAAAGCGAATCATCATCAATACTTACTTTTGCATCTAATGCAAGTAATTTTTCATCACCTGTTAATACAAGCGGATTGATTTCTATCATGCTGCAATCAAGATCCATGTATGCCTGATAGCAAGCATCGACTAGCGATGAAAATGGTCTCACCTGTGCAGCAGGTAAGTTTAATTGGTTAGCTAAGCGACGGCCTTGAAACGGTTGAAATCCTACGGCTGGATCCACAGGTTCTGTAAAAACTTCTTCCGGGTTGTTTTGCGCGACTTCTTCAATTTCCATCCCTCCAGCAGCAGAGGCTATGATTACAGGAAGCCTACGTCCCCCGTCTGTTGTAATGCTTAGATAGAGCTCTCTGGCAATTTCCATGGTCTGTTCTATAAGAACTTTGTGGATAGGGGCACCTTGCGGTCCTGTCTGAAAGGTTACTAAGGTTGTACCTATCAGCGATTCGGCAAATTCTGCAGCTTCGGCAGGGTTATTTGCGATTTTTACGCCGCCTGCTTTGCCTCTTCCGCCGGCATGCACCTGAGCCTTTACTACTGATTTACCTCCGAGTTTTTCGGTTGCTGCACTCGCCTCGGGGCCGGTAGCTGCTACATAATTTTCTGGTACTGGCACATTGTATTTGGCCAAAAGTTGCTTGGCCTGATATTCATGAAGCTTCATATAAGATCCTCGGTTGAAGTAATACCAATTTGAATTGTGACAGGAGGAATCATAACAGAGGATTGACTATAGTTGCCGAACTTTAAATTCCTCGTTAACGTAAGGACCACTTTGGAGGTGTAAAATGTTAGTTGATTTGGTGAACACAAAATCTAGTGATGATGTAACCCTTAGCGGAATTGTCCTAGAACCTGAAACCCCGAGGCAAGATTTGCTTGTTGACGCCATGGTAATGATTCATGGTTCAGGAGGAAATTTCTATCTTTCACCTTCAAATCCTCGGGCAATGAAGTTAAGAGATATGGGAATTCCTACCGCTCTGTTCAATACCAGAGGGCATGATGTAATTGGAGGTCGCGCAGGAAGCATCAGAACAGGAAATGCCTACGAAAAACTGTCTGAAACACATTTAGATGTTCAGGCAATGGTCAATTTTATGGTAGCAAAGGGATATAAACGAGTGGGTATATGGGGGAGCAGCCTTGGAGCCGTACGTGTAATTTTGGCTCAAGCAAAAAATCAAGACCCACATGTTGCGGCGGTTATTTCACTAGCACCTCTCCGCTTTTCACATGAATACTATGCCAAATGCGAAATGGCAGAAGAGCACTTAAAAAATTACGAAAATGCTAAAGCGTTGGCCGGAGCTGGTCGCGGGCATGAAATTATGTTTCTAGATTTCCCCAACCCTGGAGGTTATTTTTCAGCAGACGTTTACTTAGACCGGCATTGTTCAGAGCATTACGATATAACGAAGGCGTATACCAACCAGATTGACTGCCCTTTACTCATATTAACTGGATCTGAAGAAATTCACCCAAGGATGATAAATGCGGGGAGAGATATGGCCGCACTATGCGCAGGTCGCGAAAATGTCACATGGATTGACCTCGAAGGTGGCGACCATGGATGGCACAACAAAGAGGAAGATCTTTTCAGGGTAGTCCCAGAATGGCTAGGGATTAAAGAATTTGCAGGAGCTGTATAAATTAGTTGAAACCATCCCAAGAGCTATTTAAATCTGCCTGGCGAAATTTCCCTACCGGCGTAAGCATAGTCACAACACAAACGTCTGATGGTGGCCATTACGCAACCACAGCAAACGCCGTCATGTCCGTTTCATTAGACCCTTTACTTGTGTTAGTGAGCCTTTCATCAAATGGCAAAACTAGCGCTTCAGTCAAAAACTCTGGCTGCTTTGGTTTAAATTTTCTTAATAAAAATCAAGCAGATCTAGGGAATTACTACGGCAGATCTTCATCCGATAAACGAGAGATTTTGCCCGATAATGTACGAGTGCATTCTTCCGGCGTCGCACTACTGGAGGATGCGCTCTCGATCATGGTATGCAACGTAATTAAGGATGTGGTGGCAGGCGACCACACTCTATTTATTGGAGAAGTTATCGATATCGAAAACCGGGAAGGTGAATCGCTTATTTTTTACAAAGGGGAATATCGTACCTTTGGCATTTAATGTAGTACTGATAGAGCCTGAGATTCCTCAAAACACCGGTAACATAATTCGATTATGCGCTAACACCGGAGCAAACCTGCATTTGGTGGGGCCCTTAGGCTTTGAGTTGAGTGATACTGCTTTGCGGCGAGCTTCGTTAGATTATAGTGATCTCACTAATGTCGTTATTCATAGCTCTTTTAAGGATTTCCTAACTACCGCTGACAAGAGTCGTATCTTTGCGACAACTACGCACGCAAGCATTTCTTATAACCAAGTAACATACCAAGATGGTGACTGGATAATGTTTGGATCAGAAAGTAAAGGCCTGCCCTTACACTTGATTCAAGAATTGGATGCAACCAATTGCATTAGTATCCCTATGATGCCAGCCAATAGAAGCTTGAATTTATCCAATGCTGTCGCAGTCACAATTTTTGAAATGTGGCGCCAATTAGAATTTAAGGGAAGTATTTTACCTAATGCTGGCTTTCAAAACTATTTCTCTTGATTTTAATGGCAAAACTAAAAAGGGGTGTGTAAGGCAATGGATATTGAGAATAAAAAATCGATAGCTTTATCTGTGAACGAAACTCCTATTACTGTTTGCTACTACCAAGAAGGGAAACCGGTCAAAGGTGAGGTAATTCTTATGCACACGGGAGGTGCCGGTGCTAGTGCCTACATGTGCTGGCTTTTAAATTTTAATGCACTAGTAGAGGCAGGGTTCCGTGTAACAGCACCGGATGCCCCGGGGTTCGGTAACTCAAAAACTCTCAATCCAAATGCAAAAACCCCCAATGCTGTCGACTTCCTACATGTATTTATTGAGTCCTTGGAAATACTTAATCCGCATCTCGTTGGTAATTCCATGGGAGGAATGACTATCAGTAAGTTTGCTTCAGAGTACCCCGAATTGGTCCGTAGCCTAACCATCAGTGGGGGTGAACCCAGAATTGAGACAAAAGAAGTATCAGAATTAGGGTCTCTAGGTGCTACCCCTCGTAATGACTTTGTCAGGGAGATGTTTTCTAAACCTCAGTTGAGTTATGAAGATATGTATAAAGCCACAGCAGATTTCTTCTATGACAGAGATCATCCGATGGTGGATGAAATTACCCGCTGCCGGTTAAACACACTTAATGATCGGGATGCTTATGAATTCGCAAAGGAAAACTCCCTAGGCCAAATAAAAAGACGAGGATCAGACGGTTCTGTAGATTATTTACATCTGCTTCAAGTTCCTACTCTTTTATTACATGGTAGGGATGAAATTTGGTTTTACCCTAGCACGCACCGAGAAATTTTAATGGATGCTGCAATCAAAGCGGGCTCGGTTATACCCAGTTGCACTACCATCATCCTCCCGCACTGTGCGCATTGGCCTCAAATAGAGCATTCAGATCTGTACAACCAGCTTCTGATCGGATTTCTCAATCAAGTTTCCTAATTCTTCCTCAGGCATATCAAAAGTATTAATATGCCTGCGCTAAAGGGGGTACTAATGTTTGAAACAACGAGCATAAGCCTGAGTGAAGCTATAAAGGCTAGGGATGCCATCGTTAACGCTATGACTTCAGCTGACAGCCCAGGGGCATTAGCTATAACTGATTCGAATGGCATTGAAGTACTTTGTATGCGGCAAAACGGGGCTCCCGCCAGAATGCTTGGTAGAGCACGTGCAAAAGCATATACCGCTGCGCGTCTTGGTATTGACACGGTCGTGTTTCGTGATGATTTCGTTAAAGCTTCTAGTCGGAGCTTAGGAGATTGGGGTGACCCTAAACTGACTACTCTCCAAGGAGGACTGGTCATTAAATCAAATACTAATCATGTTATTGGTGGAATCGCGATGAGCGGGAATTCAACCATGCGAGATCAAGCTTTAGCAAGCATTGGATTACAGGCTTTGGAGGTATAAATTATGAGTGCTTATGTAGTTGCAAATGTGAGTATAAATGACCCTGAATCTTACAAGTCTTATAGCAGTCAAGTTCCCGATACTATTGCCATGTATGGCGGTAAATTTCTAGTTCGTGGCGGGGGAAGTAAGGTTCTTGAAGGTGAATGGGAACCTGCGCGAACAGTAATCATTGAATTCCCTGATATGGACTCCCTCAACAATTGGTATTACTCAAAAGAATATCAAGCAATAATTGGCATACGAGAAACTGCAGCGACGTCGAATGTATTTGTAGTTGAAGGTGTTTAGTCATGCCCTCAAAAGAAACTCTTGAGATAGAAGATGCTCAAAGGGCTATCGACGCCATTCTTTCAAAAGGAATCTCTGCAGGAAATCCTTTTGCTGTCGCGATAGTAGATGAAAATGGCGAAATAGTCCTATTGATCAGGCAAGATGGTACATCTGCCAGTGATGTACTTAATGCTGAGCGGAAGGCTTACACTGCATCCTACATCGGGCGTGATACTTCAATTTACCGTCAACAAATCACCCATGACGGTCGTACAATCGCAGACTGGTCCAATAATAAAATTACTACTCTCCATGGAGGGTTAACCATTCATCGCAGAAGCCAAGTTATCGGCGGGATAGGTGTTAGTGGAACAGGTAACGAGGACGAAGATGAAAAGTTAGCCCTAGCAGGAGCAGAAGCATTGGTAGGACCGGAAACTATGCTGCGTCTTCAAAACAAAGATATTAGGCCAGCACTTAGACCCGCAAAAACAATCCCCCTAGCCGTTGATATTGCTCCTTCGCAAAGTAAATTTAAAAAAATTACCAACCTTCCCGGACTATCTTCTCAAGAAGGTATCGCACCCGATTTTGTAGAGGTTGGAGGCTTGTTTTTCACATCTGGAATATCGGGTATCAATTTGGCTACAGGAGAAATCCCAGAAGAACCTGCTCTTCAGTTTAAAAATGCTTGGGGAAATTTGAAAACATTGGTAGAAGCTGCGGGGCATTCAACAGATGAAATAGGCCTAATAACAAATTTCATCGACAATCAAGACTTTCGTGCGCATATCAATCCTGGTTGGCTAGAGTTATTTCCCGACGCTAACAATAGACCAGCACGAAAAACCACCTCGTTTCCTCTTCCTGCCGGAAAAGGGGGGGTCCAGCTACAGGCAATTGGAGTAGCCGGAGAAAAAAGAACCAGCATAGAAATTCAAGGATTGACTCACAAAGACCCATTACCAAATGGTGTCAGAATGGGTAGCTATGTATTCTCTTCAGTAATAGTGCCTTGGGATTTATCAACTTCTGAACCGGTAATTGGAGAAGATGCTCAAACTGATAAGTGTTTTGAAAACATGAGAGTTTTTATGGAAAAAGCTGGTGGCACGGTAGACGATATAGCACTGCAATGGGTCTATTTGAACGACTTTGCTTATCAGCCATTTATGGTTGATGTATACCTCGAGGCATGGCCCCTTAACTCTTACCAAGCTGCGCGTAAAACATTCCGGTATCCAATGTCCGGTCAAATACAAATCCAAGTGATCGGAAACATCAACGAAACCCGATCAAACCATGAAATTGAAGGCCATGGGCATCACGATCCGATTCCAATGGGCGCGCGCATAGGAAACCTGTACTGCTCCTCAGGGGTATCAGGAGTTGATCCAAATAGTAACGATAAGCTTGAGCCTGTTGAAGGAATTGAGGGGCAGGCAGCCCATGGATTACAAAACCTAGTGTCCTTAGTGGAAAGCGGTAAAGGCATAGTCGACGACATTGGGCTAGTAACCATCTTAGTTCAGGATTACGCCGATATTCCTATAATTGACAAGGAATGGATAAAAGTGTTCCCCAATGAGGCAACACGTCCGGCAAGGCAAATAATGAAGATGGGCGTACAAAGGAAAAATCGCGTCCAGTATCACATGCTAGGAGTCATTTAGTCTCAGTTTGCTAATTCGTAGTATACTGATACCAAGTCACCCTACGAAAAGGGTGCCCATGAGCTTGAGTGGCTACCAGAAGTTCCCAGCGGACCGACACGCCGAAAGGTAGCGGTGCCTCCGAGTTGTTTGGGTATATAGGAGAAAGTGCACCGAATGCGGATATACGTTGGAAATTTAAGTTATAGCACCAATGACGACGAGTTACGAGTTGCTTTTGAGCAATTTGGCGAAGTCGTTGAAGCTCGCGTAGCAATTGACCGCTACACAGAAAGGTCCCGTGGCTTTGGCTTCGTGGAAATGCCAGATGGCGGCCAAGCTCAGAGTGCTATTGAAGGACTGAATGGAACCGATTTAGCTGGAAGGACTTTAAACGTAAATGAAGCCCGACCTCGTGAAGATCGGGGAGGATTTCGAAACTAGAAGTTAAGTTGGAAGCGCCCCCTGTGTCGGAGGGGGCTATTCCCATCTCTAACAATACACCGGCCAATATAGTTGGCCCTTCCTTAATCGCCCTATACACTGTGTAGCATGTTCAGCTCAGTTCTTATAGCCAATCGCGGTGAAATTGCATGCCGTGTTATCAAAACCTGCCAAAAGCTAGGTGTAACTGCCATTGCTATTTATTCCAATGCTGATGAGAACGCCCTGCATGTGAAAATGGCTGATCATGCCATTAATATCGGTGGTGCTTCCCCAGCAGATTCTTACCTCAATGCCTCAGCAATTATTAAAGCTGCAAAAAAGGCAAAAGCTCAAGCTATTCACCCTGGATACGGGTTCTTATCTGAAAACCCGTCCTTCGTGCAGGCTGTAGAAGCAGCCGGCATTGCTTTTATCGGGCCTTCTTCAAACATCATTCAACAAATGGGAGATAAGGTTCAAGCTCGTAAATTAGCTATACAGGCGGGCGTTCCTGTTATACCCGGGACCGAAGGAGAAATCGAGGATTCTGAAGCTCTTGAGGCAGCTGAAAAAATTGGATACCCCCTAATGATCAAGGCCGCCGACGGTGGTGGTGGTATGGGCATTAGAGTCGTACGTGAAACTTCCGCGCTCTTAGAAGCACTTGCTCAAGCGCGTGCACAAGCTAAGGGAGCTTTTGGAAGTACCAGAGTTTACATTGAAAGGCGAGTAGAACACGCATCGCATGTTGAAGTGCAGATCATGGGCGATCAACACGGAAATGCGATCCATTTTTTTGAAAGAGATTGCTCTGTTCAACGCAGAAATCAAAAAGTTATCGAAGAAACACCATGCGTAAAATTGAAACCGAATGTGAAAGAAGCTCTTTTACATTCAGCTGTCATGCTTACCAAAAATATTGGGTACAGTAATGCTGGCACTATTGAATACCTGCTTGATGGTGACGGAGAAAATTTTTATTTCCTCGAAATGAACACTCGCTTGCAAGTGGAACATCCCATTACCGAAATGGTGACAGGTGTCGACCTAGTAGAGCTGCAGTTACGAGTAGCTTCGGGAGAACCTCTTCCCCTTAATCAAGATGAAGTCGAACAGCACGGTGCAGCGATAGAGGCTCGAATTTATCCGGAAGACCCTGTTATGCTTCTACCGACAGCTGGTACCGTTTCAAAACTTCACGAGCCAAGAGGTTACAATGTTCGTGTAGATAGTTCCCTTTTCGAAGGCTATGAGGTTTCTCCCTACTATGAACCCATGATGTCTAAATTAATTGTAAGAGGAAAAGATAGAGAATCTGCAATAGCCAATATGCTCGCTGCAATTGATGAATATATTATTGAAGGCCCTGTAGTCAATCTACCCTTAATTAAGCGAGTGCTAGAGCATAAAATTTTCAAGAAAGCAACGTTTGATAACGGATTCTTGGAAGAATTGCTGAACTCACCGGCTTCTGTAAACAAAAGCATAGTAGCCGCTATTGCACTATCTATGGTGATGGCCCAAAGTCATGCAGATGCACAATCTCCTAGTAAATGGAAAATGCATGGAAGGCGCATGGCAATGGTAAGCAAATTAAATGGAGACTTTTAATGAAGCGTCTTCGGTTAAGAATTGATGAAGAATGGTATGACATTGAAGTAGGGGACACCTATCAAAGTCCTGTAGAAGTCGTAGTCGACGGTGAAACATTCTCTGTGGAAATTGGTGCTCCAGCTGACGGTGTAACGCCCAAGCGCCGAAAGCAAGCTCCCAAAACAGAACTACCTGGATTACGAGGGGAAAGTAAAGGGGATGAGCGATCGGTACGTTGCCCATTGCCTGGCAAAATCGTCTCCATTAGCGTCGTAAAAGGACAGCTCTTGGAAACAGGCGATGAAATCTGCAAACTTGAGTCTATGAAAATGGAACAAAGTGTTCGCATGTCCAAGCCAGGGAAAGTTAAAAATATAAAAGTTAAAAAAGATCAAACTATCAACGCGGGCCAAACTCTTATAGAGATTCAATAATTTCAATGAATCCAACTAGCGCTCAAGAATTTGATCTATGCTCCTTTGAAGAACTTCAATCTAAAAAGACCCTATCATTTCAATTCGAACACCCAACATTAGGAAGAAATGAAATAGCATTATTTTGGGATGGTCAAAACGTAGGAGCCTTAGACAATTATTGCCCCCATCAGGGCGCAATGTTAAGCCATGGGCTAATAGACCCTGGAGAAATAATTTGCCCTCTTCATTCTGCAGTTTTTGATTTACAAACAGGGGAATGTCTCGATAAGTACACTTGGGATACAACCTCTTATGAAGTTCGGATTGTAGACGATCGAATACTCGTGCATATCCCTAATCAAACATTAATTTCCTGAGATTGAACTTACTTAAGTTTCTTTTACTAAAAATATCCCTACAATAAACACACATGGGTTATACCATTAAATATCATTTAGCCCCAGGCGCAAAACCATGCCCCTAGAAAATATAGTCATTCGCGGTGCCCGCGAACATAATCTAAAAAATGTAGATATCACTATCCCTCGAGACCAGCTAGTCGTGATAACGGGACCTTCAGGCTCAGGAAAATCAACGCTGGCTTTTGATACTATCTACGCAGAGGGGCAGCGCAGGTATGTTGAATCACTTTCTGCCTATGCAAGGCAATTTCTTGGGCGCATGGATAAACCTGATGTTGAATATATTGAAGGCCTCTCGCCTTCGATATCAATTGACCAAAAAGGTGTTTCAAATAATCCCCGATCAACTGTAGGTACCGTTACTGAAATATATGACTACCTTCGACTTCTTTATGCACGCGTAGGTAACCCCCATTGTTATAAATGTGGAAGGCCAGTCCAGCAACAAACAGTTCAGCAAATTTCCGATATCGTACTCAGGCAATCAGGTAAACGATTAATGCTTCTAGCACCAGTAATTACGCATAAAAAAGGGGAGCATCGAGAAATTTTTGAAGAAGCTAGAAACGCTGGCTTCGTTAGAGTTCGAGTAAACAATGAAATTGTAAGCCTAGACTCTTCAATAAACCTCGACAAGCAAAAGTGGCACTCGATAGAAATTATTGTTGACAGGCTAGTACTTGAATCAGATACAGAACGTAGCCGTGTAACTGATTCCGTGGAAACTGCACTGAAGTACGGGCAAGGAAAAATGATCGCACTTGATGCTGATTCGATGGAAGAGCAGATATTCTCTGAGCAATTTGCGTGTGCATTTTGTCAAATCAGCTTTGCCGAAATAGAACCGAGAACGTTCTCGTTCAATAGCCCTCATGGAGCATGCAGCATGTGCTCAGGCCTTGGATTAAGGCTAGTCATAGATTCCGAACTCATAATCACTGACCCAGCACTTAGCATCAATCAAGGAGTAATAAAACCTTGGGCACGTTCAATGTCAAGTGTCAACGCAATGTACTTCAGTATATTGCGCAGTGTAGCTTCCTTGGAGAACGTATCTCCTGACACCCCGTGGCAGGAACTTCCCAAAAAAGTTCAAGGGGTTATCCTTAATGGGTTCGGGGATAATCGAAAAATTAAAGTACGACACCGTACACGACGTGGTCGCCAATTTGAATGGGATGCAGGATTTGAAGGAGTAATCCCTAATCTTGAGCGTCGCTATAGAGAAACTCAATCCGATTACATGCGCAATGAAATCGAGCGTTATATGACTGCTTTGCCCTGTGAATCGTGTGGTGGCAATCGATTAAGACCAGAGGCATTAGCAGTAACAATTGGCAACAGGTCAATCATTCAAACTACAAATCTTTCAGTTTCTGACGCAAACAGGTGGGTAATTGCACTGCAGCAAAGCGAAGAGACCCCTGACATTAAGCCTCGATGGGCAAAATACCAAGACCCTCATAACTTCTCATCTCGAGATCATTTAATTGCAGAGCAGATATTAAAAGAAATTAGTTCTCGCTTATCTTTTCTTTCAAATGTAGGATTGGACTACCTTTCCCTTTCTAGATCAGCCAGCACGCTTAGTGGGGGTGAAGGGCAACGAATCCGCTTAGCTACACAAATTGGATCTGGGCTCATGGGGGTCCTATACGTATGTGACGAACCATCAGTAGGTCTCCATCCAGTAGATAACAATCGCCTTATCGAAACCCTGAAGGAGTTACGGGATCTGGGCAACACCGTTTTGATTGTGGAACACGACGAAGCCATGATGCGATCTGCAGATTTCCTGGTAGATATGGGTCCTGGTGCAGGTGAGCATGGTGGGAATATCGTTGCAAAAGGAACGATTGCAGATATCGAGGAAAGTCCCCAATCTATAACGGGAGCATATCTTTCAAAAAGAAAAGTGATACCTGTGCCCCGTAATCGAAGAGAGGGCAATGGTAAATTCCTGCTCGTCAAAGGTGCAAAGGAAAATAATTTACAAGATATCGATGTAGCGTTCCCTCTGGGTAAACTTATTTGCGTAACTGGAGTCTCCGGCTCAGGAAAATCAACTCTTGTATATGAAATTTTGTACAAATGGCTTGCACAAAAACTTTACCACGCGAAGGATAAGCCAGGGTCCAGCGCAGGGGTCGAAGGATTAGAGCATATCGATAAAGTCGTAAATATAGACCAATCTCCAATTGGTCGTACTCCTCGCAGTAATCCTGCAACCTACACAGGCACCTTTACGCCTATACGGGAATTATTTGCATCTTTACCTGAATCAAAAGCTCGAGGGTTTCTTCCAGGAAGGTTCTCTTTCAATGTAAAAGGAGGCCGTTGTGAATCTTGCCAAGGCGATGGGTACATCCAAATTCAAATGCAATTTTTACCTGACGTAACAGTACCTTGTGAAGTGTGCGAAGGGCGCCGGTATAATGACAATGCATTAGAAATATTATTCAAAGAAAAAAGCATTGCTGATGTGCTTGAAATGACTGTCACTGAAGCACATTCGACATTCGAAAATATTCCCCGCATAAAATCAAAATTAGAAACATTAGAAGCCGTAGGGCTAGGGTATATTCGACTTGGCCAACCCGCCACCACGCTAAGCGGAGGGGAAGCGCAGCGCATAAAACTTGCATCTGAGCTTTCCAAGCGTGCAACTGGAAAAACTCTTTATATCCTTGATGAACCGACTACTGGCCTTTCATTTCAAGATGCAGCGCATCTCCTTGAAGTACTACATCGTCTTGTTGAAGGTGGCAACACCGTGCTTCTAATCGAGCATCACTTAGACTTGATTAAAAATGCAGACTGGGTAATTGACCTCGGCCCAGGGCCAGGAATAAATGGGGGGAAACTTGTTGTAGAAGGGAAACCTGAGCAAGTTGTAAAAAACTCAAAATCCCAAACTGCTAATTTCTTAAAGGCGATTCTTTGAGATCATTCTAAAACTTTTATTGATTCAGTTGGATCTGCATTTCCAAGCCCTTTTTCGAATGCTTTAATCCAATGCTGTTGCGCAACATTTCGCAAAGGTAAGTCAAGTTGTGCTTTACTGATTAACCAGCCCATCAGCTCTTGGTCTTTTATATTTGTTGAAACGTAAGAAGTTTGTTCAAATGTTCTTTCTATGACCTTAGGCGCAATTCTTTCTAGCTGGCGACTTGCACCAGAAGCAGTGCGCATTACCTTAAACAAAGAATTCAAATCCATGCCTAATTTCGATGCAAGAACAAAAGATTCCATTACCGCAATTTGATTAATATCTTTGACCATATTGTTTATCAATTTAGCAATATTGCCACTTCCAACAGGCCCCATTAGCTGAGCGTTCAACGAAACTGCGTCTAATATTGGTTCTATTTGTTTGAAATAAGACTCTTCGCCACCAACCATTACAGTCAATTCCCCATTCCAAGCTACCTGTCCAGTTCCTGAAACCGGAGCATCCATATAAACCAATCCTTTCCCCGAGGCAACTTGCGCCATTCGCTGCGCAAATTCAGGGTGCACCGTTGAATGATCAACAATGATGGCCCCTGCATTTACCCCTGCTAGGATTCCCCTTTCTCCAGCAATAATTTCCTCAATTAACTTTTCTCCTACAAGGCACAAACAAATTACCTCAGCATTTCCCGAGGCTTCCTTAGGGGATTCCCCTGCAATGGCTCCAAGTTCCACTAATTCTTTCACTTTTTGTTGGCTTCGATTAATAACCGTGACTTGATGGCCTGCTTTGACTAGATTAATAGCCATCGGCTTCCCCATCATCCCTAATCCAATAAACGTTACTTTCATTTACACCTCGCCTTCGGGCAGAATGTGCGAATCTTTATTCTGCAGTATCATCCTTTAAAGAATAAGTACGGGAGACATTATGCAATACCGGCAACTAGGTAATACAGACCTGAACGTTTCAGTAATTGGACTTGGCACAAATAATTTTGGAAATCCTTCTCGGATAGCTGATAAAAAAATTAGCCAGCGTGTTATTGATAAATGTATTGACTTGGGTATCAATTTTCTCGACACCGCCAATATTTATGGGAATGGAGAAAGCGAAATTCATATCGGTGAAGCATTGAAAGGGAAGCGAAACGACGTTCTTATTGCTACAAAATTCAATCTCACTAACCTAAATGGTGAATCCCCGAAATCTCGAATTCAAAAAAATATTGAGGAAAGTTTACGAAAATTACAAACCGACGTAATTGATCTTTATCAAATCCATTTCGTACCCAACGATATCCCGCACGAAGAATATCTAGAACCTTTAAATGAGCTAATTGTCGAAGGGAAAGTACGCCATCTAGGCGAATGCAATTATTCAAGTTGGCGACATGCCGATACAACTCGGATAGCAGATTCTCACGGTTGGTCAAATTTTGTGTCCTCTCAAAATAATTATAGCTTGATGCACAGACATGCTGAGTTAGAGCTTCTGCCGTACTGTACAGAGCATAAAGTGGGATTCTTACCATATTTCCCTTTAGCCGGAGGATGGCTAACAGGTAAATACGCTTCCGGTAACGAAGTACCTCAATCAGCAAGAAGAATGGTAGGCCAGCTACAAAACGATTCTGCTTCCCAATCCGTGCTTGGTAAGCTCGATGCATTTGCTAGTGAACATGAAAAAACACTAGTAGATTTAGCTTTCGCATGGCTACTTGCGCACCCTGCAGTAAGTTCGGTTATCGCTGGAGCAATGACAGAAGAACAAGTAATTTCTAATGCTAATGCTGCTAACTGGATTTTAGATAGAGAGCAGCGAGACCAAGTGGATGAAATTGCATATTGGGAAGGATCTGATGAGGATATCGAGAGATTTGGAATGGGACCAGATGTCCCTTCAGCTCCGCCACGTTAATCTCGAGATTGGCTAATTCTTTTACGCTTTTGCTCAACTGCAATCATTTTTAACGCAGTTACGAAGACCCACAACATAGTCGTGGCAAAAAACCCGCGCTGAAGTAACCCTTGCCGACCTTTCCAGCTGTTTGATTGATAAAAAATAGCCATTATTCCAGATAATAAAAACATCAGAAATGAAAATTGTTTCCATTCTTTCCATTGTCTTTTCTGGATAAAAAATGGTGCCAGTAAACTTAGCCCCATGATTCCGCCAAAACAGACTCTGCCAACTATGCTATGCACCAAATCATGGGTCATCCCAAATAATCGACGATCTTTAACATCTTTAGAGAAAATTGCAGACAGCATTCCTGCAAGTCCATAAATACCTGTAAGTCCCCAAAGTATCTTTCCTTTAAAGCCGCCTCCTGCCTCCTTGTTTAGCAGAGGCCCCAATCCTTGAACTAAAATCGCATAACCTACAAATCCGGCTTTAATTATCCAAGGGCGCGGTGAGGAAGGAGCGCCAAGCTGACTAATTGGGTGTTCCATAGACTTAAAACCTTGCGGTCCCAGTAAGGTGGCAATTATCGCAGTAGCAATATAAAAAGGAGGAGCAAGCATTGCCCAAAAAGCAAGGCGTTGAGATTTTCTGTGTTTAAGTCCCAAGGATCCTCTGCAAGCCATCAAATCTAAAGTAAATTAAGTTCACTATAGAGGATTCAATAATCAACCAAATGTGTCAATCTATCTGTTGGGAATGAACGGTGCAACTGAGTCGTCAAAAGTTAAGCTACTTGGAATTACTTTCCTTAGCTCTTCTAGTGTCCATCTACCTTTGTTTCGCCAGTCCTTATTAACCGATCTGGTTTCTGTAGGATGCTTATAGATTCCAAATTTACCGCTTCCTGCACGAAAAATGCAGCCGTTTACATTCTCTGCTGATTGAGTGGCAAGCCAAACTACCAGCGGGGAAACATGCTCACCTCCCGGTCGAGCACCGGCAAGCTCATCGCCAGCTTTTTTAACGGATAAACCTGCATCAGATAGCATCTGAGGATGCTGATAATTTGTGAATGCCCTAGTCTGGGCCATAGGCGCAATCGCATTCACCGTGATATTAAACTTCCTAAGTTCAAAGGCCAAATCCCAAGTAAGGCTTACAATGCCTCCTTTTGCAGCGCTGTATGCTGTTCGTCCCTCGGGATTGCGCCATTGGCTTGACGCAGTATTAATAATCCTCCCGAATTTTTGTTTCATCATCACAGGAACTGCGTGATGGCATGTATTAAACGTCCCTTTTAAATGAGTATTTACAACTGCATGGAAATCATCTGCACTAATTTGATGAAATAGCCCTTCTCGTGCAATCCCAGCATTATTTACTAAAATATCAAGCTGGCCATAAGCCTCGAGTGCAGAGGCAATTATTTGCTCTGCTTCTTGATAATCAGCCACCGAATTATAATTTGCCGTAGCATCTCCCCCATTTTCTCTTATGAACGAGACAACTTCATCAGCCGGTGCAATTGTTCCACCACTCCCGTTTCGCTCAACGCCAGGATCATTAACTATTATTTTTGCACCTTCCGCAGCTAGTGCGATTGCATGAGCCCGTCCAATACCTCTTCCTGCGCCAGTGACAATCGCAACCTTCCCTTCTAACCTACTGCCTCTTGGTGGAATGTAATCTTCAGTCATCAGTACCCCTTTTATGGTATAAACGGTGCTTGCGTATCGCCGCCCATCACAGTGCTTGGTAATACTTCATCCAACTCATCAAGTGTCCAAGGTTCCGAGTTTCCAGCCTCTCGGTAAATGGTGCGTGATTCAGTGGGATGGCTATATCTGCCTATTTTCCCAGAACCTACCCGAAAAACTAATCCATTTATGTCAGATGCTAGATCCGATGCCAAGTACACCACCATCGGAGACACGAACTCAGGTCCTGCCCTATTGGATCCCTGCTCTGATGGATCTTTCTTTCTATCTAATCCCGCATCCGCGAGCATTTGCCGATAGGTATTATCATGAAAACTACGAGTAGCTCCCATTGGAGCTATTGCATTCACAGTGACGTTGTAATTGCGTAATTCAAAGGCTAGTCCCCAAGTTAGAGAAACAATAGCTCCCTTTGCTGCGCCATAATTCCCTCTACCTTCGGGGTTTCTCCATTGACTTGAAGCAGTATTAATTATTCGTCCATATTTCTGATCCATCATAACCTTAGACGCATGGTGACAAGTATTGAACGTTCCATAAAGGTGTACACCCAACAAGCCGTCCCAGGCTTCTTCGGTTAGCTGATGAAAAAGCCGGTACTGAAAAGTACCAGCATTGTTAATCAATATATCCAAGCGCCCGAAGTGATCTATGGCTAAGTTAGTTAACTTACCTGCAGCGTCATAGTCAGAAACGTCGTCATAGCTTGCAACCGCATCCCCCCCATTCTCTTTAATGGCTGCTACAACTTCATCCGCCGGTCCTTGAGTACCTCCAGAACCATCCCGTTCAACACCAATGTCGTTTACAACTATCTTGGCACCTTCTTCGGCAAGAGCCAACGCATGCTCACGACCTATACCACGGCCAGATCCGGTAACTATTGCAACTTTCCCTTTCAGTAAATCTCCCACAAATAGTCCCCCTATGTTTCGCTTGCGAGTGTAGCGCCCTACGGCTCTTTGAGCTAGTAGTGACGAGGCATATGCCTATCATTTGAATCAACGATAATAGTAACCGGACCGTCATTTACCAACTGAATCTCCATCATTTCTCCAAACTTTCCGGTCTCTACAATGATGTTAAAACTCTCGAGCTTGCTAATAAAATCTGAAAAAAGGGGCCATGCAATTACGGAAGATGCAGAGCCAGTAAAAGAAGGACGCCTTCCCCTTCTAGTATCTGCATATAATGTAAATTGGCTAACTACTAATAGTGACCCATCAACCTCACGTAACGATCGGTCAAATCTACCGTTATCGTCAGCAAATATTCGCATGTTTATAATTTTATCAGCGATATATTCAATGTCTTGGCTACTATCGTTATCATGAATTGCGGCAAAAACCAGTAAGCCGGCCCCAATCGCTCCACTTACGTTTCCGTGGACACTAACCGAAGCGCTCTTTACACGCTGTAATACTACTCGCATTAGCTTGAATCGCTAGAAGACGTACTCTTAGTGCTTTTATTTTCTGTGCTTGTGCTTTTATTTTCTGTGCTTGTGCTTTTTTTCTCAGTGCCCTTTGCCGCAGTAGTTTGCTCTGATGATGAAGGTGTTGCAGAACTAGATCCCCCGCTTTTCCTTGCATAGTCAGTCGTATAAAACCCAGACCCCTTATAAATTACTGTGGGCGCTACAAATTTACGTCTGGCAGGGTTACCACAGGATGCACAGTCCGCTTCGGTCACTGCATCAAATCCTTGTCGTAAATCAAATTCTTTATCACAAGAATCACAATAGTAGGAATATATTGGCATTAAGATCCCTCGATTAGCAGTCAATAGAATTGACTGCTAATCAAAATATCGTGAGCAGAGCAATAATGTCAATTAAATAGAGATGATTACTGCTCAAGATTGTCCCACAACTAGGAATATGCTATCGTTTATTGGCTGAATAGCGAAGGTGATGAATGGCATACGTGGAAATTAGAGACGGTGAGCCGCCTGAAGGAATAGTGTCGAGATTCAGGGCTGCTGTGACTCGAAATGGAATACTGAAAGAGCATAAAGATCGTAGATTCTTCCGATCTAAAGGGGAGAAGGCACGATTAGCTGCCCGCAGATCAGCACGTCGTAGACGAAGGTCCATCACCTAACACTCTCCACTTCAGGACATCTTTACAAGATGTCCTTTTTGGTAGACAAGGGTCATATCCTATGCGCTTAATTCGGTTAGCACTTGGACAATTTAATCCAACTGTTGGTGATATCGGTGGAAACACTGACAAAATGCTTGAATTCATCTCACAAGCCCGAGAGGAACAAGCGGACATAATTGCGTTCCCTGAACTCGCAATAACGGGCTATCCCCCCGAAGACCTACTATTTAAAAAGCAGTTCCTCCTAGATTCCAAAAAGCATTTGCAACGTATCGTTAAGGAAAGTGGCAATACAACCGTAGTAGTAGGTGCTCCCGAATTTATAGAAGGCGAACCTTTTCATCTTGGAGCGACCAACTACCCCGACCAGCTTAACGGACGGATCTATAACAGCGCAGTCGTTGCATCCAATGGTCAAATTGTAAACATCTACCGGAAAATCTTTCTCCCTAACTATGGTGTCTTCGACGAACAACGATATTTCTCAAGAGGCACAGAATGCCCTATTTTTTCTATCAACGAAGTGAACATAGGAGTCAATATTTGTGAGGACATTTGGTACGAAAAAGGCCCGACATCAGTGCAAAGAGCAAATGGTGCCGAATTAATTGTAAATATAAATGCATCCCCTTTTCATTTAGGGAGGGGCGCTGAACGATATTCCATGCTCTCTCAACGAGCGCGCAGTAATAAAATTTTCGTTTCTTATATCAATGCTGTTGGAGGTCAAGACGAGCTAGTATTTGATGGGCAAAGCATTATTCTGGACCCTGAAGGAAAGATCATTGCGCGATCTCCTCAATTTCAAGAATCATTACTCCTAGCAGATATCAATGCAGACCAAGCCAAACCTTTCCATGAAATCCATAATCAATCCTTTGCTAATCCAAAACATTACTTTATAGCCAGTGGAAATCGTAAGGAAACCAAAAAACTTAAACCCTCAGTTGCCGAAGAGCTAGAACCTTACGAAGAAGCATTCCAGGCTTTGGTATTAGGAACACGAGATTATGTGAAAAAAAGTGGTTTCAACAAAGCCGTTATTGGGTTATCCGGTGGACTGGATTCAGCGCTCACCACAGTCATAGCAGTTGAAGCACTCGGCTCGTCGAATGTCACTGCGTTCTTCATGCCGTCTCAGTACACCTCAGATCAATCGCTGAATGATTCCAAAAAACTCAGTGCAAATCTAGGAATTCGAATGGTCACCCTGCCTATAGAACCCATCTTTAATACGTACATTGAATCTTTAGCAAGTGAATTCCAAGGAACCGAAATAGGTACTACTGAAGAAAATTTACAGGCGCGAATTCGCGGAAACTTGCTGATGGCCGCATCCAACAAATTCAATTGGATCGTTTTAACCACCGGAAATAAAAGCGAAATGGCTACTGGCTATGCAACATTATATGGAGACATGGCTGGAGGATTTGCAGTCATTAAAGATGTCTCTAAAACATTAGTTAAAAATATTTCCATACATTTGAATGAAGCGAGCAATGACGAAATGATACCGTACTCCATAATTAACCGGGCGCCCACTGCTGAACTAAGACCAGACCAAAAAGACGAGGACTCGCTACCACCATACGACGAACTGGACTTGATAATCTCCGCATATGTGGAAGAAGACAAAAGCATCGAAGACATGGCGTCCCAAGGTATGGCCAAGGATTCAATAGATCTTACCGTGAACCTCGTAGACAAAAGTGAATACAAACGCAGGCAATCTCCTCCAGGTGTCAAAATCACTAAAAGAAATTTCGGTCGAGACCGCAGGCTTCCAATTGCTAATCGCTACAAACAGGTGCCACCATGGTAACTGGAAAAGAACGGACCAATTGGTATTCAGACCATCCACCTGCCTGCACCTGTGTTGGATGTGAGTCTCGACGAGTTGCAGATGCTAGATTTCAGACATTTTCAACCGATCGCAAGATTGGGAGGAACGAACTTTGTCCTTGCGCAAGTGGTAAAAAGTTCAAGAAATGTCACGGGAGTTAAGCATTAGAACAAATGTGCGACATTTGAGGCTTGCATAATACCTCCCTATAAATGGCAGACTTGGTAAAAAATTGGCCGTACATGCACTTCGTAATATGATACGATGTAAATGGTAATGGCTGCCAAGAGATGAGGCCAGAACGTGTCAGAAAAACAACAAGCACTAGAGGTAGCCTTAGGCCAAATTGAACGCCAATTTGGCCGAGGGGCAATAATGCGGCTGGGAGAGGCCTCCCACGCTATGCAAACTGAAGCCATTCCGACTGGTTCGATTTCGCTTGACCTTGCATTAGGTGTTGGTGGAATCCCAAAAGGCAGAATCATTGAGATTTTTGGGACAGAATCAGCAGGGAAATCCACATTGTGTAACCACATTGTGGCTGAAGCTCAACGGCTTGGTGGAACTGCGGCTTATATAGACGCCGAACACGCGATGGATCCAATCTACGCGGCCCAATGTGGTGTGCAAGTCGATTCCCTTCTTATTTCACAACCTGATTCAGGCGAACAAGCCTTAGAAATCGTGGAATATCTCGTACGTAGTGGTGCGTTAGATGTCGTAGTAGTTGACAGTGTCGCGGCCCTCGTACCACGCGCTGAATTAGAAGGAGATATGGGAGATGCACATGTAGGGCTACAAGCAAGACTAATGTCACAAGCGCTACGAAAGCTTACTGCAGCAACCAACGCTTCAAATACAGCTGTTGTATTCGTAAATCAACTTCGTGAAAAAGTGGGAGTCTTTTTTGGAAGCCCCGAAGTCACTCCCGGAGGGCGTGCACTAAAATTTTACAGCTCAGTTCGTATTGACCTTCGCAGAATCGAAACGATCAAACAACAGACAGAGCCAGTAGGATCTAGAGTGCGAGCAAAAATTGTCAAAAACAAAGTTGCTCCGCCTTTCAGGCAGGCTGAATTCGACATCATGTTCAAACAAGGAATCAGCAAGGTGGGGGATATCCTTGACCTAGGCACAGCAGCCGAAGTCATTAGAAAATCTGGAGCTAATTATTCCTATAACGAAACTCGCCTTGGACAGGGCAGAGAAAATGCCAAAAATTTTCTAAATGAACATCCTGAAATTGCAGACCAGATCGAAGCGCTTATCCGAGGGCTTGATTCAACTGACGGAGATAAAAATCCCGATCAAAAAATTGAGCATTCCGAAGCGGCCGCTATTGCTCCTTCATAAGGTCATAGCTCCTAGCATCCATTACCAATGAGACAAAATCGGGGGAAAAATTGATCCGGTATTGATCCAGGTCAGACTCTAACTTATATAACCCCTGGTTTAGATAAAATAGGTATGGGCTTTTTATCCGGTCCTTTTTGAAAGGACTCGAGAATAGAAAGTGAGAAAGGAGACGCTCATGGAGGCGTTATTAATAGGCTCCGCAATAGGAGTAATTGCAGGGATAATCGTTACAATTTTAGTAAAATTTATCCTCAATCAAATTAATCGTGGGAAAAAAATAAGTGCTGCTTCAAGCGAGGCGGATCGTATCTTGAGTGATGCAGAAGAACAGAAGAAAAGACTTCTACTTGAGGCTCAAGAAGAAGCATTGCGCAATAAACAAGAAATTGAATCCGATGCGCGTGACAGGAGAAGAGAGCTCCAGCGAGCAGAAACTCGCCTGCAGAATCGAGAGGAAAATCTCGACAATCGCCAGGACACATTAGAAGCCAGAGAGTCCAAACTATCTGACCGTGAATCCACATTAGAAACCGCTTATGCTGAGGTAGAAGATTTAAAAACAGAGCAAGTTTCAAAGCTCGAAGAAGTAGCAAATTTAAGTTTGGCAGACGCTAAAGATCAGATAATGCAAACAGCAGAATCTGCGATGGAACAAGAAATTGCAAAACGCTATTACACGTTAGAACAGAAAATGCATTCCGATGTCGATGAAAAAGCAAAAACTATAATTGCATTATCTATTCAACGACTCGCAGCTGATGTAGTCAACGAATCAACGACATCTCTCGTATCCCTCCCTAGTGATGATATGAAAGGAAGGCTTATCGGAAGGGAAGGGCGCAACATACGAGCAATCGAAGCAGCTACAGGAGTTGATCTCATTATTGATGACACCCCTGAAGCAGTTACTGTTTCTTGCTTTGATCCAATTAGAAGAGAGGTAGCTAAAATCGCTCTTACTAACCTTATTGCCGATGGACGGATCCACCCGGCACGTATCGAAGAGTCAGTGATAAAAGCGCAAAAAGAAGTTGAAGACACTATTGCCCGGTGTGGAGAACAGGCAGTTCTGGATGCAGCAGTTAGGGGTTTGAATCCAGAATTAATTAAACTGATTGGAAGGCTTCAATATCGATATAGCTACGGGGAAAACATCCTTCAGCATTCAGTCGAAGTTTCGCGGATTGCAGGTATGCTTGCCGGCGAAATCAATGCTGATGTCCAAATTGCAAAGGCAGGCGGTTTATTACACGATATTGGTAAAGCTCTAACTCACGAAGTCGAAGGAACGCACGTTGAGCTCGGAGAGGAAGTAGCTAGACGGTACAACCTATCGCCTGCTGTAGCCGCTGCCATTAACGAGCATCATGAAGATGATCGTGGCTCAGCAGAGGCCTTTATAGTAGCGGCCGCTGATGCCATAAGTGCTGCACGCCCTGGATCTAGGCGTGACACAGTAGAGCTCTATCTGAAGCGGTTAGAAGCACTGGAAGATGTAGCCAATAGTTTCGATGGTGTTCAAAAATCTTTTGCTATTCAAGCTGGTCGTGAAGTACGCATTTTAGTGCAACCTGATGAACTCGATGATGTAGAGGCTTCCGATCTTGCTCGAAAAGTCGTGAAAAAAATCGAAGAGAACCTTGTTTATCCAGGCGAAATTGTTGTAACTGTAGTCCGCGAAACTCGAACTACTGAAGTTGCACATTAAATTCGGGAGGAGTTAGCTTGAAGGTACTGATGGTCGGGGACATTGTTGGTCGCCCGGGAAGATCTGCACTATCCCACATTCTTCCCAAGCTTCGAAGTGAATTAGATTTGGATTTTGTTGTTGTAAATGGGGAAAACGCGGCTGCCGGTTTTGGGCTTACGGACGATACTGCGGATGAAATACTAAAGGCTGGAGCCAATGTCATTAGTGGGGGTAATCATACTTTTGACCAGCGAGATTTCATACCATCATTAAACGGTGAAATGCCATTTCTTCGCCCAGCAAATTACCCCGCTACCGCACCAGGAAGAGGCCACATAATTATTGGAGGAGTTGCTGTTCTCAATCTACAGGGCCGCGTCTACATGCCAGAAGGCCTAGACTCCCCATTCGCCACCGCAGAAACTCTACTAGAGGAAATAGAATTGCAATCACCAAAGGCAATTCTCGTAGACTTCCATACCGAAGCAACATCAGAACAAGCGGCAATGGGGTGGTATTTGGATGGAAGAGTAAGCATAGTGGTAGGAACCCATACTCATGTTCCAACTGCAGACGCCAAAATACTACCTAAGGGAACTGCCTTCGTCACTGACCTTGGAATGACAGGGCCTGTCAATTCAATAATTGGCAGTAAAGTCGAAGATGTTCTAGCGAAATTTTTGACTGCAATGCCCAAAAGACTAACCGTAGCTGAAAATACCGGCCCTTTGCAGTTCAATTCCTTATACGCAGAGCTCGATGATCTTAGCGGGCTGGCAAAACATGTAGAAAGAATAGATAAAATTATCAGCCTCCCATGAAAATCGACTTGCATACTCATTCAACTTGTTCTGATGGGAATTTGTCTCCCAGCGATCTTGTCGATTTCTTTGTAAAAATGGACATTAATATCGCCTCTCTGACGGATCATGATTCCACAGAAGGGCTAAATGAGGCTTACGAAAGACTTGGAACACTAGATACTCACCTAGAATTAATACCGGGCATTGAAATTAGTGCAGTTCATCCCTTGGTGCGAAATTCAGAAGTACATGTACTCGGTTACTTTATGCACTATAACGATCCTGTGTTTCAACAGACACTTACTTATTTTCGAGGACAAAGAGAGCTTCGTTGCAAAAAAATAATTGGCCGGCTAAATGAATTGGGATACCAATTAAGCTGGGATGATCTAAAGCCCACAGGGTCAAGTATCGGGAGACCTCACATAGCGAAAGCCCTCTTTGAAAAAGGCTATCTAAGAACCCCCAAAGATGCATTCAAAGGTCTTCTTAACGAGGGAGGCAGTGCCTTTGTACATCAAGAAAATATTTCAATGCAAGGAGCAGTAGATCTTATTCGCTCAGTAAGCGGAGTTGCTGTCCTGGCTCACCCAGTCTATGTGAAGAATTATGACGCTATTTTACCTACCTTACAGGAAATGGGCTTCAGCGGATTTGAAGTATTCTATCCAGAATTTACACTACACGAACAGAAACAATTATTAGAAAGAGCTCATCAATTAAATCTACTTCCCTGTGGGGGTAGCGATTACCATGCGACGGGGGTATCAGGTGAAAATCTCCCAGGTACCGGCGGCCCTACTCAAGATATATTCAATGAATTACGCAGGCGCGCCAAGGCATCTTAACGAATGATCTCAAACTCTGGATATCTTCTTTTTATAGCGTCAACGTATCTCTTAGCTTCAGTCCCTTCTGCATACCTCGTAGGCAAATTAGTTAAAAATATCGATCTTCGATATGTCGGTAGCGGCACAATAGGAGCATCCAACGTCTATCACAACGTTGGGAAGTATTGGGTCATTCCTGTAGGCCTATTCGACGGGTTAGTAAAAAGCTACTTGCCTATTACCATTGCTCAGGTTCTGGGATTGGGAGTTACCCAGCAAATTTTGATAGGCCTCACCTCAATAATAGGCCACAATTGGCCTATTTTTCTAAGATTTAAAGGAGGAAGGGGAGTAGCACCAAGCCTCGGGGTATTACTTTCACTAGGGCAACTGGAATTAGCTTTTTTTACAGTTGTCGCTTGCGCCGGATGGCAATTGTATCGGTCTGCTCCAATATGGGTTCTTATAAGCTTTATCACTTTGCCTTTAGTCTCAATGTACTTAGAAAAGCCATTACAAATTATTATTCTTATGTATGGAATTTTATTTTGTACAATTACAAAAAGATTACTTTCAAACTTTTCTTTTACACATGAGGGAAACCTTAAAACTCTATTGATGTACCGAATATTCTTTGACCGCGATATTTCAGATTCCCAAAACTGGGTGAAAAAGTAGACGAGCAACAAGTGCTGCCCTAGAATCATCGCATGCGGGCGTAGCTCAGGGGCAGAGCATTTGCTTCCCAAGCAAAGGGCCGTGGGTTCGAATCCCATCGCCCGCTCCAATAATAAATTTTATATGCGTGGATTGAATGTCACACCAGGTCAGACCATCTGCTGAAAAAATAATAAAACACGACGCATACCGTGACTTCCAAGCCAAGGAAGGTATTCCGGTTATAACTGGATTTGCGGTAGATGATCTAAATACCGTTGAGGTGAAGCCTTGGGCACGGCTAAATTGCCTGGGAACCTACATCAACCTAGACGGTACCGGTGATACGAATGACGCGTATGTAGCCGAAATTCCTCCTGGTAAAAAAATGGCCCCAGAAAAGCATATATTTGAAAAAAATATTTTTGTTTTGAGTGGCAGAGGTGCGACGCTTGTAGGTGATCACCCGAGAAGCCAAACAAGTTTTGAATGGAAAAAAGGGAGTGTTTTTTCCATTCCAATAAATGTCAGTCATCAACATTTGAATGGAAGCGGGTCAGAACCTGCACGCTTCGTAGCAGTGACAACCGCACCTTTAACAATGAACCTTTTCCACAATGAAGGCTTCATTTTCAATAACCCCTACGTGTTTGAAGATCGCCTTGGAAACCAAAAAAGCTTTCAAGGGGAAGGCAAAATGTGGACTGCAACAACCGGCAGGACAAATGCATGGGAAACCAATTTTATTCCCGATGTAGAAACGTTTACTACTTTCGAATGGAAAGAACGAGGAGCTGGTGGTGCCCACATAAAATTTGAACTTGCTCATCAAACTCAAACTGCACACGTATCAGAATTCCCCGTAGGTACATATAAAAAAGCTCACAAGCATGGACCCGGAGCACATGTGATAATACTCAAAGGTCAGGGATACTCCCTACTTTGGCCTTCACATGAGGATCCTACTACCTTCTTGGAACGAGTGGATTGGAAACCTGGGTCAATGGTTGTTCCTCCTAATGGATGGTTCCATCAGCATTTTAATGGCGGAAACACGCCTGCTAGGTATCTAGCGTTCCGCTGGAACAGTCAAAGGTATTACTTTTCCTTAGGCGTTGCAATGGAAGGAGAGACTGACGTAGATGTGAGCCTCGGTGGAGGGCAAATAGAATATGAAAATGAAAATCCGCTAATCCATCAAATTTTTGTCGAAACTCTCACCAAATCTGGGGCAACTTCAAAAATGTCCAAATTTTTCAACCCTGAACCGAAATGATATAGCGTCTATGGATTCCTCTAAAGTACCATTCAGAAGCGGACTTGTAGCCATCATCGGGCGCTCCAATGTTGGCAAATCCACTTTAATGAACGCCCTAGTTGGCCAAAAAGTTACGATTGTCAGCGCAAAACCCCATACGACGCGCCATCGACTACTAGGAATTCTCACCAATGAAAATTTTCAAATTGGATTACTTGACACCCCGGGTTTTTTGAAAGGCGGTCGTGACTTACTTGATACTTCCATGTCACGCGAGTCTTCAAGTGCCCTGAGCGACGCAAATGCAATAATATTAGTAGTGGAGCCACGGCTTCCAGGAGACATAGAGTTAAATTTAGTAAATCAAATCAAAAAATCAGGGAAAAACGCCTTCCTAGTTCTGAACAAAATTGACACTATTCCTAAAAATAAATTGTTACCTGTGATACAAAAATATTCAGATATCCATTCCTTTCAGGAAATTTTTCCAGTCAGTAGCATTACGTCAGAAGGTTTAGATTCCGTCGTTACCTCTATTTCGAATGCAATGCCCCAGCAAGAGGCTTTATTCCCAGCAGATGCTTTAACTGATAGATCGGTCCGGTTCCTAGTTGGAGAGCTCATCCGAGAACGCGTTTTTAATTTATACAGGCATGAAATACCTTACGATGTAGCAATAGAAATTGAGGATTTTGATGAACGTGCTGATGGCGCTCGGGATTATATACGTGCGGTAATTTACGTAGACAAACCGTCACAAAAGCAACTACTTATCGGAGGAAATGGGAGCGCACTAAAATTAGTAGGAGTCGATTCCCGGCCAGAAATTGAAAAACTTGTTGGGAAACCTGTATATTTAGATTTATGGGTAAAAATAAACCCTAAGTGGCGCAACAAAGCAGGGTTTATCCAAAAAATACTTTAATATGACTTATAACGGATGCACCACAACTAAAATATTTTGCAGACCTAACTGCCCTCCCGGTAGACGAACAAAACCAGAAAATAGAGTGTCTTTTTCTAATCCACATGAAGCTATGCTAAGAGGGTTTCGCGCGTGTAAAGTCTGCACCCCATTAATTGGTGCTCCAGGCCCCTGGAAAAAGAAAAATCAGAGTTAATTTAGTCGCTCAAAAATAGTAGAAACTCCTTGCCCTCCGCCTACACACATCGTCACCAATCCCATTTCGCCATCACTTCGAGAAAGCTCTTCCATCAGTTTGACAGTCATTATCGCACCAGTCGCACCAACAGGATGCCCTAAAGAAATTCCGCTGCCATTTACATTTGTACGCTCAGAATCCATTCCCAGTTCCTGCATAACATATGCAGCTTGAGCGGCAAAGGCTTCATTTAGCTCAATTACATCCAGATCTTCCACTTTCATTCCCGTCTTACTCAATACTTTTTTAGTGGAAGGCACTGGACCAATACCCATAATTGCGGGGTCTACTCCAGAAACCCCCCTACCGACCCATTTCAATCGGGGTAATAGTCCATAACTTTCTGCGCGCGCTCTCGACATTACTACAACTGCTGCTGCTGCATCATTAATTCCAGCAGAATTACCTGCAGTTACACTGCCACCTTCTTTAAATACTGGGCGTAATTTAGCCAACCCTTCTAGTGTGGTATCCGAGCGTGGGTGCTCATCAACGGTGATAATTAGATCATCCCCTCTTCGCTGGGGAACAATTACGGGAGCAATTTGTGATTCAAAATATCCAGCGTTTTGCGCATGCACGGCGCGCTGATGGCTTGTTACGGCCATTTGATCTTGAACTTCTCTTGTGATTTCAAATTGATGGGCCACATTTTCTGCGGTTACCCCCATATGATAATCATAAATAGGGCAGCTCAAACCCATGGTAAGACCATCTGTCATCATATAGTCGCCCATTCGAGGGCCGTCAAATCGTATATCGCGCATTAAGTAAGGAACCCTACTCATGCTGTCCGCGCCTCCTGCAACAACAATTTCAGATTCGCCCGTAGCAATAGATTGCACTGCTAAATTAATAGCTTCAAGCCCCGAAGAGCAGGCTCTATTTATCGTCATGGCAGGGATATGTTCTGGTAAGCCAGCCTTTAACATTGCACGACGAGCAACATATCCAGTCTCATCAGCTTGCAAAACATTACCCATAATTACTTCATCTACATCTTCAGGCTGAATTTTAGCGCGTTCTATTGCTGCTTTAATCGCAACTGCACCAAGGTCAGAAGCGAGCAAATTTTTAAACGACCCACCAAAACGACCGATAGGAGTCCTTGCTCCGCTTACAATTACGATATCTTCCATCTCAGGCCTCCAATTTTCGAAAATATATTCACTTAGCTGCAGCTAAGCTATACCTTAAAGTTTTAGCCATCTAACAGGGATAATTCTCCCCCATAAAAGCTTTACGCGACGCAGAAAATATCTTCTGCGACCAAATACTGTACCCACCAAGACCAGCAAGACCGAGTAGGAAGGCGGGATGAATAATAAGTACATTCCTCGATATAGCCAAGATCCTGAAATGAAATTACCTTCTAGTCCAAAAACGTCCCCAAGAAGAAAACTACTGAAAAGGACAGAAGAAAACCCAGTGATCGAAAAAACAATTACTATTATTAAATAATTTAGAATCAATTTACATTTCCAAGTCGGGATAATGCTTTAATCTGAGAGATCACCGACCTTCTTCTAACGCTCTAGACCCTTCGACATAGTCTTTCGCAGCGCCCAACAAAAGCCCATTTGCTCCCGTCAGGAACAGCTGAACGCCTCTATCTCGCCAATATGCATAGTCCTCTGGAGTGCGAGCTATAGTTCCAGCTGTCTTACCCGCATCAACAATTTTTTTTGTTAATTCCTCTATCACTTTTAGTACAGAATCATGCTTAGCCTGACCGGGAACGCCTAACGCAACAGATAAATCTGATGGCCCTAGAAAAACTGCATCCACTCCGTCAACCGATATTATTTCATCAGCATTCTTTATCCCATCATTCGTCTCAATTTGGACCATTACAACAGTCGCTTCATTAGCTATGTCCACATATCCTGTACTCGTCGAAAAATCATTGGCTCTTACGCCCGCTAATCCACGCTTACCAATAGGAGGGTATTTCACAGAATCAACGACAGCCTTAGCATCTTTTGCAGAATTCACCATTGGGATCATTACACCTAAAGAACCTGCATCCAAAAATTTTGCTATCACCTGCTGGGAGTTTTCTCCAACCCGTGACATAGCCGGAATTCCTTTTGCCTCAGCAGCACGAATCATTTCAGCAGCATCACCTGCACTTATTGGATTGTGTTCGCCGTCAATCATCACATAATCGACTCCCGCAACTGCAAGGAGCTCAACAGTTGTGGGCGATTCTATACTCACAAACACACCAAGCAACGGTGCTCCTGACTTAAGTTTTTCCCTAAATTCCGAACTAATCATGAGTCCTCCTTTACCACATTTCGCAAACTATTAATCTGTCGAATTAAAAACGCCAATCCGCCAAAAAGTATTGTACTCAAGAAGCTTATAGTACGATCAACTAAAGCAACGGCCACCGCTAATTCAAATGCAAGCTCTAACCCCAGCAATCCAGTAATACCTGTCTCAACAAAGCCAAGCCCGCCCGGCGTTAAAGGGACTCCCGATAGCAATCCATTCGCCATGGGAACAAAAAGTATAAGGCCTAAAGAAATAGAAACACCCATTGCCTTTAGTACAAAAAATAGTCTCCCCACCTCACAAAGCCAAGCGGCAATTGCAAGAATAAAAACTATATCCATTCTTCTAAAGCTACCCATCGTTGCATCATAAAATTTGTGATAAGTCTCTCTTATCTGGCGTGGCAACTTTGGACTAATCCATTTGCGTGCAAAGACCATAGCTAGCAATGCGATAACTAAGATAACTAATAATGCCAAACCTAGAATCAATATCAGTACAGGAGGAGCAATCTGGCCGACTGCGAGTAAAATGATCACCCCTGTGATCATTAATACGACAATTACTGCTAAATCCACTATCCGATCCGCTAAAACTACACCCATGCTCTTTGAAAAACTGACTTTACTATCCTCAGAATAAATGTAGGCACGGTAGGCGTCTCCAACGCGAAACCAGGCAACCGAATTAGCAAACCAACTCATCAGAATAACTCTTGATGCGTACCATAAAGATGGCGTCCAATTTTGCCCGTCATTACTAGAATTCTTTAGAAGCAGGATCCATCTATAACCACGAAACACGAAGGTTAAATAATGCGTAACTAGAGCAATGAGATACCACCACGGGTTAATAGCTTTTATTGCAATCCAAGTGTCATTCCATCCAATATCAATGCGCCAGAGTGCAACGCTTCCGAACCCTACAAGAAGAGAAAATGTGATAACTAATTTTAATAAAAATGACCGACCGCGCCTTGAGAGGAGAGATTGAGGTTTTGATTCAAGTGATGACATGTCGTTGACTATCCAAGAGGACGCTTAGCGGGTATACCAGCTTTTCGAGGGAATTTATCTGGAATTGAATTTATCTTACGAACCGTAATTAAACTTCGAGAATTCAAGCCTATTCCGGCTCCTACCTTGCTTACATCATAAACGGTTCCGCCAAGTATTGAAGCGGTTTGCAAGTACTTAATCGCATCTACCTCAGCATCTGCTCCTCTTTGTCCTAGTAAAAATCCTCCAACTCTACAGAAAGGTAATGACAATTCAAGGACAGTCGGCCAACTACCTAGTGCTCGGCTGGTGACAAAATCAAATTTCTCTCGAAATTGCTCCTTATGCGCAGCCTCCTCAGCTCTCGCAAAATAAGTGTCGCCTTCAATTTCCAGTTCCTTTAACGCCATCTGGAGATATTCCACTTTTTTATTTTTGGCTTCAATCAAATGAAGATCTAGCGAAGGAATTGCTATTTTCAAAGGAATACCAGGAAAACCTCCTCCCGTCCCTACATCAAGTAATTTCGCATTAAGGAATCCACAAGATTTAATAAACGGTACTATTGACAATGAATCTAGAAAATGAACTTTTATCGCCTGCTTCAGTCCCAAATCTGAAGTTAAAGATGCGCGTTTATTAAACATTCGCATTAACTTAAGTAAAGTTTTAAATTTTTCAATCTGAACATCGTCTAAGGTCACCCCCAAAGTTGATGCATCCAAATTAAACAGTGCCCAATCCTCTGGTAACACATCGTTCATTTCCGTTTCTTTCGAGGGCGAAATATAGAAGAAATTACTTGAAGAATCAGTGCCGCCAAAACTAGCGTTATTAATGAATTCTTTTGCAAATTTTTTGTCTCACGACCATAGTCCCAAAAATTTGCATGCTCATCATCCAATGTATTTCTAGGCTGTTTTGTGTCAATTGCATCAGCTAAAAATTGCGCGGAAGAGTCTCCGTAAAGATTTACATAATCACTCACTAAGCCCTCCGCAACTGAACGCAGAAAACTTTGACGTGATTCTGTTGCAAAATAATGATACGCACGACCATCCAAGCTTCTACCAAGTAGCAATTTATCTACCAAGCGATTGAGAACAGTCATTACGGTTTTGTAATTATGAGCAGTATCTAATTTATCAATAATTCCTTGCACCGAAAGAGGGCCTTCCGAATTCCAAATCGCTTCCATTAATTCAGTTTCTAAGGGCCCAAGTGTACGATAAGTTTTCTTTGCATCTTTGCCAGAATCTGGCGGGAAATCTGTATTTTGATCAATCATTGCATCTCTCGTTCGTAACTACTTTATATTAAAGTTATAATCTAAAAGATATAAGTACTAATATGATCGTCAAAATAACATATACCTAATGCCCTACAACGAAACCCTTCTCAGTTTGCACTACCTTGGGTAAAGTTATAAGCCATTACTTGAGGTTCAACTATGCCACTTCTGTACGAAACTGCCCGTAAAGGGGCAACCATAAACGAAGCTGAAATTGGGATAATTGTTGATAAATTGAAACCCCAAATTTCGGGCGAAGTTCGTATGGACAAATACAACAGGCTTATGTATTCGACCGATGCTTCTATGTACCAGATGACTCCAATCGGAGTCGTTATTCCTCGGACAGCAGACGATGTAGAGGCTGCAATACGTATAGCTAAGGAGCACGGAGTTCCTGTTATGCCAAGAGGGGGCGGAACGGCCCTTGCAGGGCAGACTACTAACCACGCAATAATCATTGATTTCTCTAAATATATGAGAAACATCGTTGAGGTATCACCTGAAGAACGTTGGGCAAAAGTGCAGCCTGGAATAGTCAATAATCACCTTTCGGCCGCTGTTAGAAACCATGGGCTGATGTATGGACCTGATCCCGTAACAAGCGCAAGAGCAACTATCGGAGGCGGGATTGGCAACAATTCTTGTGGCCCTCATTCAGTTATATATGGCAAAACTTTAGACCATATTCTCGAAGTAGATGCAATATTATCGGATGGAAGCAGAGTACATTTCGCCCCCACTACAGGCTCCTTACTAGAAGACAAAATGTCAGAAAACACCCTTGAAGGTGCTATCTATAGAGAAACTCGAAGGTTGGCGTGGGAAAATTCAGCTGAGATAGAGCAACGTTTCCCAAAGATCCTGCGAAGGGTTATGGGTTATAACTTAGATGATTTCATGGGTGAAGGACCTATGAATCTAACCCGTGCAGTGGTGGGATCAGAGGGAACGCTAGTAGCTGTTACTGAAGCAAAAGTAAATTTGGTTCCTGTTCCTCAGTACAAAGGGCTTGGAGTAGTTCATTTTACTGATTTGATTGAATGCATGGAAGCTTCTGTTCCAATTCTTGAACACAGCCCTTCTGCCGTCGAATTAATAGGCCACATGATAATTGACAATTGTAAAGTCAATGCTGGCTACCGCCATCTCCTCAATTACTTTATTGGAGAGCCTAGGGAACTCCTGTTGGTTGAATTCTACGGCGACTCTCCTAGAGAGGTTCAATCTAAATTAGAAGCATTAAAAGCAGATATGGAGCACCGTCGGCTTGGTTATGCAACCATGATATCTAATGACCCTCAGGAACAACGCAGATGGTATGCACTGCGAGAGGCAGGCTTAGGACTGGCCATGGCCTTAAAAGGCGATGCAAAGCCACTACCGTACGTTGAAGATACTGCAGTCTCTCCAGAACAACTGCCAGAGTATGTAAGAAGATTCGAAGAAATTGTTGCCCGCCACGACACAGAATCTGCTTATTACGGCCATGCATCCACCGGTTGTCTCCATATTCGGCCTGTAGTGAACATGAAACAACACGAAGGTGTCGAAAAAATGGCATCCATTGCAGAAGAGATTTCTGATCTAGTTCTAGAATTTGGAGGTAGTCTCACCGGCGAGCATGGTGACGGGATTGTTCGCGGGGTATTCACTGAAAAAATGTTTGGCTCTGATATCTATCAAGCATTTAAAGAATTGAAATCAGCCTTTGATCCCGACTCGATCATGAACCCGGGCAAAATAATTGAGACTCCTGGAATAAGAGAAAATCTCCGGATTGGTCCTGACTACAAAACCTTTGAAGTTCCTACTTACCTTGATTTTAGTGAAGACGGAGGGTTTTCTGCACACGTCGAAATGTGTAACAGCCAAGGAGCATGCAGAAAACTTGATGGAGGAATGTGCCCTTCATTCATGGTCACTCGTGATGAAGAGCACTCTACAAGAGCTAGGGCAACCATGCTACGTATGATTGTTAGCGGGGCACTTCCCGCAGAAGAATTGACTGGTGACCGACTGTACCAAACTATGGATCTTTGTGTTGAGTGCAAAGCTTGCAAAGCAGAGTGTCCATCAAACGTCGATATGGCTAAATTGAAATCTGAGGTATTAAGTAAATATTACGAAAAACATGGACTGCCCTTGCGAGCCCGCCTTTTCGGTAATATTTCAAAACTCAGCCGGATAGGTCAATCTGTAGCTCCACTCACTAATCTCCTAGGGCGCTTCTACTTAGTAAAATTATTTACGGAAAAAACACTTGGGATTTCACGCAAGCGTCCATTACCTCAATTCGCAACGCGTAAATTCTCCTCATGGTTCAAATCCCAGAAAAAGAATTCTCTGAATACTCATAGGGGTGACATAGTCTATTTTAATGACACTTTCACGGAGTACATGCATCCTGAAGTGGGGCGTGCAGCGATTAGAATTCTATCGTCTTTGGGTTATAACGTGATCATAGAAGCTCAAAAGGAATGCTGTGGTAGGCCCCTAATTTCAAAAGGCCAACTCTCTAAGGCCAAAGAATGGGCAAAGGTAAACGTCGAGTCTCTACTTCCTTATGCGGAAAGAGGAACTTTGATTGTAGGAACTGAACCTTCTTGCTTGCTCACATTAAAAGAAGAGTATCCCGAATTATTACGAAGCCCTGAATCCCGATCAGTGGCATCACAAGCATTAATGCTTGATGAATTAATTATGCAAATTGCCGAACAAGAGCCTGATTTGATTAATGAGACGCTTGATTTTTCCAGAAATCAAAGCATCCAAGTTCATGGCCATTGTCATCAGAAAGCTGTTATAGGAACAAATTCTACTTTAGGTGCCTTAAGCTTAGCAGGGTATAAACCAGAGCTCATTGATTCCGCATGCTGCGGAATGGCAGGCACCTTTGGCTTTGAGAAAGAGCATTATGAAACATCTAAAGCAATGGGAGATTTAAAGCTTTTCCCTGCTATAGAAGCACCCGATAAATCCGAATGGCCTATAGCAATTTCTGGAATTTCATGCCGCCAGCAAATTGGGCATTTTACTTCCAAAACCCCAAAACACTGGGCTGAATATATTGCTGATTCATTAAAAATTATTGACCCTTAGTTACGACTAGAATCTATGGCCGTTTGCAAAGCTATTGAAACAGTTTCAACATAGCCTCTATCCTGTGAAGCTAGCACAAATACTGCCCCTCGCTTTGTCATTATCCGGAGCCCAAACCTGGAGCGCTTTCTAGATAGGTTAATTGAGCCTGACAAGAGTGCTACTGCCCCAAGCATCATACCGACAGTTTGCTCAATTACAAATCCAATTACAATAAGTACTATACCAATCAGCAATGTCATTCGCCCGGGCCATCGTTTCGCTTTATCCTCAACAATCGCTACTGACTCTATATTTTTCACTTGATATTCATGCTCACCAAAAATTGCAGACTCAACAGAAATAGAAATCCCATTAGAGTCCATGTGAAAAATTTCTGTAGCCATTATTTATCTCTGCAGCAGTGCATACTCTAAGCTGTCAGCCAAGGCCTGCCAGGAAGCCTCAATAATATTCGTAGAGGCACCAATAGTTGCCCAGTTTGAGTTTCCATCAGTAGATTCAACTAAAACCCGAACAACTGCTCCTGTACCACCAGGCCCTTGCGGAACAACACGTACTTTGTAGTCAGTTAATTCCACATTCCCCAACGATGGGTAAAACTCCAACAGTCCTTTACGTAACGCTTGGTCAAGGGCATTGACCGGACCATTTCCTTCAGCAACAGTGTGCTTGACCTCTCCTCCAACTGAAACTTTAACCATAGCTTCGCACAAAGAATCCTCATCTTCAGCATTCCTCTGTCCCTGTCTACGCCTCTTCTCCATTACCACCATAAAATCCACTAACTCAAATGGAGATTGATATTCAGCCAAAGACCGGTGTACCAATAGTCGAAAAGACGCCTCCGCTCCTTCATATTGAAACCCACGGTTCTCCCTTTCTTTAACAATTTTCAATAAATCGCCTAAGCGTTCTTTGGGTACATCCGCAGATAATCCTTCTTCCTGTAACTTAATTGCAATGTTACTTCGGCCTGCCAATTCAGATACAACAATGTGCTTTAAATTGCCTACAAGGCTGGGATCAATATGCTGGTAGCTTTCTTCTACTTTGGCAACAGCAGACGCATGCAGCCCTCCTTTGTGGGTGAAAGCGCTTTCACCTACGTAAGGTTGGTAACGGTTCCGAGGCATATTTGCCATCTCTGAAGTAAATCGGTGGATCTCGGTCAAAAGCTCAAGTTGATCATCAGTCACCACATCCATACCAAGCTTGAGTTTTAAATTCGCAATAACTGAAAGTAAATTCGCATTACCTGAGCGCTCTCCATACCCATTTATCGTACCTTGAACATGAGACGCTCCTGCCTGCACAGCCGCCAAAGTATTAGCAACTGCAACATCCGAATCATTATGGCAATGAATCCCAATATCTACTTCCATTGCATTTGTAACAGTGGAAACGGTCGCGAATATATCTACAGGAAGAGTCCCTCCGTTCGTATCACACAGTACAATACACTCAGCCCCCGCTTCAGCAGCAGCAGAAATGCATTGCAAAGAATATTCTGGATTCAACAAGTAACCATCAAAAAAATGCTCCGCATCAAAAATCACTCGCTTACCCAGCTTTTTGAGATATTTAACAGACTCACTAATCATGCGAAGGTTTTCCTCTAAAGGAACCTCCAATACATCATTCACCTGAGTTTCAGATGATTTACCTACAATAGTTAGAACTTTAGCACCACTATCGACTAAGGCCGAAATATTCGAGTCATTCTCAGGAGACACATGGGCGCGACAGGTACTTCCAAAAGCCACAAGCTCTGCATTATTAAGCTTGAGCGTTTTCGCGGCTTGGAAAAATTCATCATCCTTGGGGTTAGATCCTGGCCAACCTCCTTCAATGAAATTTACTCCTAAATGGTCCAACCGTTCCGCGATTTTTAATTTGTCATGCACTGATAAGCTGACACCCTCCATTTGTGTACCGTCTCTTAGAGTGGTGTCATATAATTTTACGTAATCCATCAGGCCCTCCTAGGCCATACTAAATCAAAGTTCCCCATGCCAAATGCAAAAGAAAGGATACCCTGCTCAGGAAAGTGGTCTGAGTTTATTCTATATTAGACATCATGATAACTCGATTTTATAACGGCCCTCTCAAAGGGCACCTACTGCAACTACAGAATGAAATCGTTCAGTGCAAGGCCTGCCCAAGGTTAGTGGAATACCGTGAACGAAAAGCCCTTACAGAGAAAAGGGCAGGCTTTTCTAATTGGGACTACTGGGGTGCGCCGGTACCAAGCCATGGCGATCAAAACGCCAAATTATTAATCGTGGGGCTTGCTCCCGGTGCACATGGCGCAAATCGAACTGGACGGCTTTTTACCGGCGATCCATCTGCAAATTTTCTAACGCAAGCCCTGCACACGGCCGCATTTTCCAATCAACCATCTTCTAGCGACCTTGGGGATGGCTTGAAATTAAATAACGTTTTCTTATCGTCTGCACTTCACTGTGCTCCACCGAACGATAAACCTCTAACTACAGAGTTAAAATCGTGTGAGCATTTCTTGCATGAAGAAATGCATTACCTTCCAAAAATCAAAGCTATTCTAACTTTAGGGCATATTGCATTTAACCAGACTCTGAAAGTCCTTAGTAGTGTTCATAAAAAAAAACTGAACGCAACATTTATTCATGGCGCCGAATATCATTTCGAAGTAGGCCTGCCTCGCTTATTCATCTCCTATCACCCAAGTCCACGTAACACAAATACAGGAAGGCTTCGCCAAGGCAGTATTGATTCCATACTTAGGCGTATAAGTGACTTCCTTGACTCTAGTAACTAGCCGAATTAAAAGCTGTTCGATGTGTGAGGTAAATGATTATGATACAATTTCGTCAACCTATGAAGGATGTCTAACTTCATAGAAATCTCTCAGAACGACGGGAAGGTAGGTCTCATGGTACAAGAAACTACGCTCAATCCTAATCAGGATAATATTCCTTTAGGTGATGAAGCCCTAAGTATGAAAGCGCTGCTAGAGGCAGGTGTGCATTTTGGTCACCAAACCCACCGATGGAATCCTCAAATGCGGCGTTTTATTTTTGCTCAACGCAATGGAATCCATATTGTTGACCTTCAACAAACCATGGGCCTACTAGAACAGGCCTGCGAATTTGCCAACAAGGTAGCGGCTACGGGCAAGCGCATTTTAATGGTGGGTACGAAAAAACAAGCTCAAGATGCAGTACGTGACGAAGCCATTCGAGCTGGGCAATATTATGTAAACCAGCGATGGCTAGGCGGCACAATAACTAACTTTGAAACTATCGAAAAAAGAATAGATTATCTTGTCCGGTTAGAAGCCAGAAGGGATAGAGGCGAATTTTCAAGGCTGCCTAAAAAAGAGGCTCTAAAACTAGAGGCATCCATAGAAAAGCTCAATCGCTATTTAGGTGGAATTAAAGAAATGACCGAACTTCCTGGCGCAATGTTTATTGTCGATGTAGGAAGAGAAGACATCGCAGTTGCAGAAGCAAAAAAAGCAGGTGTTCCAATCATCGCGCTTGTAGATACCGACTGCAGCCCTACCAGAGTTGACTGGCCCATCCCCGGCAATGATGACGCTATCCGCTCAATCCGATTAATCTGTCACCATATAGCTCAATCTGCTATGGAAGGTCACAATGAATGGCTTTCCTCTCGGGGTGGTTACAGCCAAGTTATTGATGAACCGATAGAGCCTATTCAAGAAGAGGACTTGGAATCGGAGACTGATACAACAAACGAAAAGGAAGATCTCGAACTAAGTGCCGTTGAAGCCGCTGAGACCGAATCTACAGAATCCGGTTCTTCAGAATAGTTTGAAGAGTAAGAAAGGAAAATAGTTGCAGGTTTCTACTGACTCTATACGCCTCCTGCGCGAAAGAACAGGCGCAGGAATAATGGACTCCAAAAAGGCTCTTGAAGCCTCTAATGGCGATATCGATGAAGCTGAAAATACGCTTCGCGCTAAAGGTATTGCAAAAGCTGCCTCCAAAGCAGGCCGTACCACCGCTGAGGGAATCATAGATTCCTACATACATGCAGGTAGCCGAATCGGAGCGATGGTTGAACTAAATTGTGAAACTGACTTTGTAGGTAGAACACCTGAATTTCAAGAATTAGCACACAATATCGCAATGCAAGTTGCCGCCATGTCTCCAATTTACCTTAGTGAGGAAGAAATTCCTGAAGGTGAAAAAAGGAGTTCTGATGAAATTTGCTTAATGAACCAATCGTTCATTAAGGACTCCAGCAAGACAATATCTGACCTAATTCTTGAAGTTCGAGCTAAGGTCGGCGAAAACATCAGGGTAGGAAGATTCCAGCGTTTTGGTCTTGGCGAGTAGCATAGCGAATGCGTAAGCCATCCGAATTTAAACGCGCGGTTTTGAAACTTAGTGGGGAATCGTTGCGTGGCAGTTCATCCGATGGTATTGATTGGTCAGTTCTTGAATATTTAGCGAACGAAGTAAAAAAAGGTATCGGCCTAGGTGTTCAAATAGCACTAGTTATAGGTGGAGGTAATATCTGGCGTGGTGCCGAGGCAGAGCAAGAGGGCATGGACCGTGCGACCGCTGATTACGCAGGAATGCTGGCTACTGTCATCAATGCACTAGCACTTCAAGATTCCTTAGAGCGCGTTGGTGTAGTTACTCGCACGCAATCCGCACTAGAAATTCGTGCTGTTGCTGAACCTTATATCTACAGACGTGCTGTAAGGCATCTTGAAAAGAAGAGAGTAGTTGTTTTTGCAGCAGGAACAGGGAATCCTTACATGACGACTGATACTACTGCAGCGTTACGTGCTATAGAAATGAACGCTGACCTGCTCTTGATGGCAAAGAATGCCGTTGATGGCGTATACGATTCGGATCCTAAGCAAAATCCCAATGCCAAAAAATTTCACAGCGTTAGTTATATAGAAATATTAAATCGGCAACTGCAGGTAATGGACCCCACCGCATTATCTCTATGTATGGAAAATAAACTACCAATTCATGTATTCGATGTGTTCAACCGTGATTCGATAAGCCGAATCCTTTCTGGGGAGCACATAGGCACACTGATAAACTCAACGAATAAATAACAAGCAGCCAGGAAGGCATCGTAAATGGAGAACGAGGAAGTCACACTCATCTTAGAAGATGCTGAAGAGCGAATGCAAAAGTCTTTAGACTTTTTAAAGCTCGAGATGGATTCAATCCGAACTGGTCGTGCAAACCCAAGTATGCTTGACTCATTAAAAATTGAAGCTTATGGAACATTAATGCCTATTAATCAACTGGCTACCGTTTCGGTACCGGAACCACGCATGCTAATAATTCAACCTTTCGACAAAAACTCTTTGTCTTCCATTGAAAAGGAATTGCAAAAATCTGAGCTAGGCCTCACTCCTAATAACGATGGCTCTGTAATAAGGCTATCTATACCGCAAATGACCCAGGAGCGCCGGCAAGAAATGGTTAAGCGATTGAAGCGACTCCAAGAAGACACCCATGTTTCTATTCGAAACGTAAGGCGTGACGCTTTAGAACACTTAAGAAGTCTCGAGAAAAACAAAGAGATCTCACAAGATGATTTACGACGAGAACAGGATTCTCTACAAAAAATTACTGATTCCCACATATCTCGCGCTGACAGTGAAACATCGCGAAAAGAATCAGAATTAATGGAGGTCTAATGCATGGCACTAGGCCCTCACGACACTTCTCCTTTTAAGCCTCAGGAGCAAAAATTGCCAAATCACGTGGCAATCATAATGGACGGGAATGGGCGATGGGCAACTGAAAAGGGTCTTCCTCGCACTGCAGGCCATCAAGCTGGCACTGAAAATATTGCACGCGTTTTAAATGCGCTTCAATCCCAGTCTGTAAAATATGTAACTCTCTATGCATTCTCAACCGAAAACTGGGGCAGGCCCGACTCAGAAATATCAGGATTAATGGTTATTCTCCAAACAGCAATTGACGCTCAAGTAAAAAAGCTTCACAAAAGGAACGTACGTATACGGCATTTGGGGGCTCTCCATCGTCTATCACCTAAACTCAGGCAATCCATCACTGCCGCCGTAGATAGGACACAGGGCAACACCGGTTTAACACTTTGTGTTGCTTTCGACTATGGAGGGAGAGCAGAAATTGTTCAGGCAGTTAAAAGAATCATGGAGCAAACAAGTGACCCGGGAGAAATTACTGAAGAGTTAATTCAATCCAACCTTTATTTACCAGACGTTCCTTACCCTGATTTGATTATTCGTACAGCAGGAGAGCAAAGATTAAGTAATTTCCTTATATGGCAAGCTGCTTATAGCGAATATTACCAAACTCCAATTTTCTGGCCTGAATTTGACGAGAAAGAAGTACAAAGGGCCCTTGATGAATATCTATTAAGGCAACGTAAATTCGGAGCTACATCTGATGCTCTAAGTGAAGATCATGAATCCATTTAATTTTACAAATCTCCAGCTGCGCCTAATAAGTGCGTTACTTTATTTACCAGCACTAGGGCTAGTCTTTGGACTTGGAGGCGTCTGGTTTGTTCTTGCCGCTAGTTTTGCTGTTTACATAGGTACTCATGAATTACTTACTCTTTTAAATAAAGCTGGCTGGCAACCATTAATTCCGCAAGGAGCAATAATTGCAGCCTGCCTTATCGCAGGCCTCCAATTTAATGAGATCGATCAGTTGCTATATTGGATATTTGCTGCTTTTATACTGGCTCTCATCTCATTACTTACACGCCAATCACTGATTGCCATTGGAGATTGGAGCGTGACTTCTACAGGTATCCTTTACGTTTCATTACCTATCTCATCTTTAGTTCTAATGCGATTGGAACCTAATGGCCTTCATTGGTCTATATTTGCAATACTCACAACCTTCGCTACGGATACAGGAGCTTATATTGGAGGAAAGCTTGTTGGTCGACACAAGCTAATTCCTTCGGTTTCACCTAATAAAACTTGGGAAGGCGCTGGATTCGGAATATGCAGTGCTATCTTTTGTGCATTTGCTCTTAATCATTTTTTCGATGCAATTCCAAACGATCTTGCCTTATCTTTAATATTAGGGCTAGGAATCGGAGTGCTTTCACAAGCTGGTGACCTGCTAGAATCAACCTTTAAGCGTTTAGCTAACGTAAAGGACTCAGGGAAAATCATTCCCGGACATGGTGGAATCCTAGATCGGCTGGATAGCCTTATCCCTATCTTCCCTTTTGTATACCTCGTTTTTATATACTGGCCCGGAGCTTAAGGACAATGAAAAATATAGTAATTTTAGGCTCCACTGGTTCAATAGGTACACAGACATTAGATGTCGTACGAAACCTTCCAGGTCAGTTCAATATACTAGGCTTATCAGCGGGCGCTAATGTCAATTTACTATGCGCACAGGTAAATGAGCACAAACCATTGATGGTTTGTGCGAATCCAATAGAAGAATTAGCAAAAAAGATCGATCCTTCTCTTATCAGTACTGTTGAGCACATGGTTACGAATCCTAAAGTGGAGTTGGTAATGATAGCTTCTACAGGTTTATCTGGACTTCTACCTACCTTAAAAGCACTTGAAGCCGGCAAAACGGTAGCCCTTGCAAATAAAGAAGTCATAGTTATGGCAGGCGAATTGCTAGTGCAACATGCACGAAAACACAATGCACAACTGATCCCAGTCGATAGCGAACCTTCTGCAATTTGGCAATGCCTTAGAGGGGAAAGTAGTTTGCCAAGTAAATTATTAATTACCGCATCTGGAGGTCCTTTTCGAAAAACTCCGTTAGACAAATTTGAGCTAATTACACCTGAGCAGGCACTAGCTCACCCAACATGGAAAATGGGGGGGAAAATAACTATCGATTCATCAACTCTTATGAATAAGGCCTTTGAAGTAATTGAAAGCAGATGGTTATTCGACATACCTTTCGATAAAATTGAAGTTTATATCCATCCACAAAGCGTAATTCACTCGATGGTCGAATTCGCTGACGGCTCTGTGAAGGCCCAAATAGGCCCTCCCGATATGCGAACGCCCATTCAAGTAGCTCTTACTTATCCCGAACGTCAATTTAATCCATCTTTAGCAGCATACAATCCTTTAGATTACCCCTCATTGACATTTGAAAAGCTCGATTTAAGTCGATATCCGTGTTTTTCAATAGGGCTACAGGCAGGACTAAAAGGATTAACTTACCCTACTGTATTAAGTTCTGCTGATGAGGAGTGTGTACATCATTTTCTTGGCGGAACGATAGGTTTCAACGATATACCTGCTCTACTTCGCAATGTACTTGATGCGCATACACCTAACGCCGTATCTTGTTTGGAAGACATTCTGGAAGCGGATGCTTTTGCTCGTAGTCATATAAAGCAATTTATTGCTAACGCGAAAAAAAATTAAATATGACTATTCTAGCTTTCTTAGGGATTCTAACGATCCTTGTCCTTGTCCACGAGCTAGGGCATTTTTCGATTGCAAAGCTATTTAAAGTAAAAATTATAGAATTTGGCCTGGGGTATCCTCCAAGGCTCTTCAGTTTTACTTTTAAAGAGACTGTCTATTCCCTCAATTCACTGCCGCTCGGGGGATTTGTTCGAATGTTAGGGGAGGAAGAAAGTAGTGAGCAGGGAAGCTTTTCTCGAAAGAGCCCTTGGCAACGACTCGCAATTTTAAGTGCAGGTTCTGCAATGAATCTTCTCTTACCTATTTTCCTTTTTTGGGGAGCGTTCATCATTCCTCACTCTGTTCATGAAACGAAAGTTGTCATCCTAGAGGTCGCAGCGAATTCACCCGCGGAAAAAGCCGGTCTAGCAACAGGGGATATCATCAGCACTGTTGAAGGCGATACCATCTTCAATTCAAACGACTTATTGAATCTGATCCAATCCAATTTAAATGCTTCCTCAGACTGGGTAATCGAACGCAACGATAGCTTAAAAGAAATCTATATACCTGAAATACGTGAAAATCCCCCTGAAGGAGAGGGTAGTATAGGAATCAAAATAGGCAATGGACGAGTTTATCTAGAAAATGTGCCTCCGGGTTCTAGCTTTGAGGCTCTTGGGTTCCGAAGCGGTGACTTGATCCTGCAGATAAATGGAGTAAGGGTTTTTGATAGTGGCGAATTCTATGAACTTATGGAAGGCACTACCGAGCCTTATGAAATTCTACTTCTCAGAGGCACAACTTTAAAAAAAATACCAATAACTGACCCCCTTATATCTATCGAGGAAATTTCGACTTCCACACTAGGCTCTATCAAACGATCAAATAATATCTTCAAGGCTACTGAAATGAGCATTGAGCAACTAACCAGCATATTCTCATTAATCGGTCGTGAAGTTTCATCTTTGCTAAAAGGGACAACTCAACTTCAATTGGCTGGCCCAGTGGGAATAGCCAAAATCACAGGTGATGTCGCAAAATCAGGCATTAATTCTTTACTACTGTGGGCTGGAATCCTCTCTATAAATCTTGGAATTCTCAATCTACTGCCAATACCAGCACTTGACGGAGGTCGTATTGTGTTCGTCTTATTTGAATTAGTTAGTGGTGGCAAGCGCTTATCTCCACAACATGAAAAACTAATTCACTTAGTCGGGTTCTTCAGCTTAATAGGGTTAATCTTTATGATCACTGTCAACGATATCCAGCAAATAATTGGACCCGCGTAACAATCTCTGACTACAATGTACATGCTATGAATCGCAGAAACAGCAAACCCCTTTGGGTGGGTAATGTAAAAATTGGAGGTGATGCACCTATCACTGTCCAATCGATGACCAAAACAGATACTCGAGATGTGTCCGCTACCGTAAAGCAAATTAAGGAACTTGAGGAATCCGGGTGTGAACTCATACGATGTGCTGTGCCTGATATGGAAGCTGCAAAAGCACTGGGATCCATCAAATCCCAAATTTCAATCCCACTAATTGCAGACATCCATTTCCATGACCAACTGGCATTGGAATCGTTGCGACAAGGTGTGGACTGCCTCCGCTTAAATCCTGGAAATATCCGTGATGCTGAAAAAGTTAAATCCATCGTGCAAGAAGCAAAGATTCGCGAAATTCCTATACGGATAGGCGTTAATTTCGGAAGCCTTCCTCCAGTAGGTGCAATTGGTGTTACAAAAGGGCAGCATCGTCATGCAGATGGCGTCAATCAGCTCCTTAAAGGCTCCTCGAAGGAAATTGAAAACGGCGCTATTTCAGCCGTAGATCATATGGTCGCCACTGGACTTTGGGAAATTCAGCTCTTAGAAGATCTAGATTTTGATCTTATTAAAATATCACTTAAGGCTTATGACATTGATACAACTGTTGAAGCGTATCGAAAATTAGCTCCAATGATTCCATATCCTTTCCATTTAGGGATTACAGAGTCCGGCACGGCACGTTCGGGATCCATACGAAGTGCTATCGGCCTAGGCACGCTGCTTTATGAAGGAATTGGAGACACCATCCGAGTGTCACTCAGTGATGAATCTAAAGAAGAAGTTGAAGTAGGCTTTGAAATTCTTAAAGCATTAAATCTCCGTGATAAGGGAGTACAAATAGTAGCATGCCCTTCGTGTGGTAGAGCCGACGTGGATATCAGAAAATTGGCTAATACTGTCGATTCAATGCTTAAAGATCTTGATTCAAATATCAAGGTTGCTGTAATGGGGTGTGAAGTCAATGGGCCAGGAGAAGCTAAGGATGCAGATGTTGGTATTGCTGCAGGCAATGGAAGAGCCGTTATTTTTCGCAAAGGGAAGAAAGCCCGAGTTGTTGAAGAAGAAAATATGCTATCCGCCCTCTTAGAGGAAATTGAATACACTGCTAATTCGCATTTATAGAACGTATCCAGTCGCCTCCAGGTACGTATTGAACCGCTCAAAAATCTATCCACCTTACAAAGAAAATTAGATACCTATCATGCGAGTGAACCTAGGCTATAAACTATGCACATCTTTTTATTAGGGACATACTAATAATGCGTGTTTCCAAATTACTATCAAAAACATTACGGGATGACCCTAGTGAAGTAGAAACTATCAGTCATAAATTAATGCTTCGCTCCGGAATGATTCTCCAAGTTACCTCGGGGGTTTATTCATATCTCCCTCTTGCCTTGCGTTCAATCCAAAAAATTGAGCAAATCGTTCGCGAAGAAATGAATGCTGCCAACGGGCAAGAAGTGCTCATGCCTGCACTGCAGCCTTTAGAAATATGGCAGCAAACAGGAAGAAACGAAGCTTTTGGAGATAATCTTTTTACACTAAAAGACCGACGTGAGCGGGAAATGGTTTTGGCGCCCACTCACGAGGAAACTATTACAGCCATGGCCGCTGCGCATATAGAGTCGTACCGAGATCTGCCAGTTACTCTGTACCAAATACAAACTAAGTTTCGAGATGAACCCAGGCCACGAGCAGGCCTACTAAGAGGGCGTGAATTCATTATGAAAGACGCCTATTCTTTTAATCTTAACCAAAATAGTTTAGATGAGAGCTACCAACGTATGCGTGAAGCTTACCGAAATATTTTCCGTCGATGTGGCTTACCCACCATAGAAGTAGAAGCAGATAGTGGAGCCATTGGAGGAAAAGACTCTCATGAATTCATAATGCCCGCCGAAAGCGGGGAGGATTTAATTCTTTTTTGCAATGAATCGGGCTATGCAGCAAACGTTGAGCGAGCAAAATCTACTATCTCTAGCGTTGTAATCACTGAACCTGATGAGCTCGAATTAATCGATACCCCTTCGGTAAAAACCATTGAAGAACTATCCTCCTTTTTGGGCATAGCTGAAGAGCAAACATTGAAAGCGGTATTTTACCAAGCAGACTCCGAACTCATCCTTGTTACAATTCGCGGAGATATAGAAGTCAACGAAGTAAAATTAAAAAACCATTTACATGTAACTGATTTACATCTCGCAACAGAGGAGGAAACCCGCCTATCGAGCCTGACACCTGGCTCGACATCACCGATTGGTCTAAATAACATCCGAACCATTGCCGATTTTTCAATTGAATCAGGAGGCAATTATGCAGCTGGGGCCAATATCAATGACAAACATTACATCAATGTGAATTACCCAAGGGACTTCAAAGTTGATGAAATCCTTGATATTGCAACTGCACGCGAAGGTGACAAAAGCCCTGACGGGAAAGGCATCTTAGTCTCAACTAGAGGCATTGAGGTGGGGCATGTCTTCAAACTTGGAACGTTTTTCACGGACGCATTGGGCCTTGAATACGCAGATGAACAGGGAAAGCTTTCACCTGTTCTAATGGGTTGCTATGGAATCGGAGTCTCCCGAATACTGGCTGCTGCAATTGAGCAAAATCACGACGACAAAGGAATTATTTTCCCTGCACCTATAGCTCCATACCAGGTACAACTTATTTCACTGAATATCGATAACGAAGAAGTCTCATCTACGTCCACTGTTTTATATCAAGCCTTAATTGACTCGGGTTGTGACGTATTATGGGACGATCGCCTAGAAACCGCGGGGGTAAAATTCAATGACTCTGATTTACTGGGGCTCCCTTTAAGGATCATCGTAAGTCCGAGGAACCTGAAGGACGGAGTTATAGAGTTAAAGCGAAGGAGAGACGATTCTAGCTCCAAAATAGGACTAGATGATGTCGTGCCTGAAGCAAAGATACTACTTGCCAAAGATGATTTATAAAATGGCATTCTGCATCTGTTTCCTTTATCGTTATACTATGTATAGGGGGAGGAACGCATGCCTACAAATGAAACTAACACTAGTGTAGAAACTGGCTCTTTTGCTATCAAAGCAGGCCTAGCACAAATGCTTAAGGGTGGCGTCATCATGGATGTTGTCGATGCCGACCAAGCAAAAATAGCTGAAGATGCTGGTGCATGCTCAGTCATGGCTCTTGAGCGTGTCCCCGCTGATATTCGTGCAGACGGGGGGGTAGCCCGAATGTCTGATCCAGAAATGATTGAAGAAATCATGAAATCAGTCACTATCCCTGTAATGGCAAAAGTACGAATAGGCCATTTCGTTGAAGCCCAAATCCTTGAAGCTATCGGTATTGACTATATCGATGAATCTGAAGTTCTAACACCTGCGGATGAAGAGCATCATGTTTGGAAACACGACTTTAAAATTCCTTTCGTTTGTGGATGTCGCGACTTGGGTGAAGCCTTAAGGCGCATTGGTGAAGGTGCAGCTATGATCCGAACAAAAGGAGAAGCAGGCACTGGCGACGTAGTTGAGGCTGTTAGGCATATGCGAACAGTCAATAAGCAAATAAAACGCTTACATGTAATGGGCGATGACGAATTGACAGCCTACGCCAGAGACTTGGGCGTTTCTCTTGAACTACTCCGCATTGTAAAAAAAGAAGGCAAACTCCCAGTTGTTAATTTTGCAGCAGGTGGTGTTGCAACTCCTGCCGATGCAGCACTCATGATGCAATTGGGTGCCGATGGTGTATTCGTTGGTTCAGGTATTTTTAAATCTGGGGACCCTTCAGCAAGAGCTAAAGCTATTGTAAAATCAGTTACCCATTACAAAGATGCTTACGCCTTAGCAGAAGCATCCAAAGGTCTAGGAGAAGCCATGGTAGGTATCAGCGTGCGCTCCTTACAACCTGATCAGGAATTAGCTGCTAGGGGTATTTAGTCCATACGAGGTGAGTTACGTCTACGGTAGGTGTATTATCCCTTCAAGGAGATTTCGCAGAGCATTGCGATTTCCTAGCTCAGCTTGGAACAACTGTCGTTGAAGTCCGTAACTCGCCTGATTTTGAGGGATTAGATGGGCTCATTATTCCAGGGGGAGAAAGTACATCCATGGCAAAAATCATGGATTCATATAACCTCCGCAACTCTATCAAAAAATTTGCTGAGTCAGGAAAAGCTATTTGGGGTACATGCGCAGGCATGATCCTTATGGCTTCTGAACTTACTGAAGATCGCCCTAAACCTCTCGGCTTAATAGATATTACTGTTCAAAGAAATGGCTTTGGTAGGCAAATCAACTCTTTTGAAACTGATGTATATATAAACGGATTAGACGGTGGCGCACTACATGTATTCTTCATCCGGGCCCCACAAATCCTCCATATTGGTGAGCAAGTACAAGTGATTTCTTCACTCGCAGATGGCGCTATCATAGGTGTCCGCCAAGGAAACCTGCTTGCCACATCTTTCCATCCAGAATTATCTGAAGACTCAAGAATGCACAAATATTTCCTAGAGCTTTGCATCAATCAGGAGAGATTAAGGTGATCCGAACGCTCCGACTGAGCGATATCCCACGGCAACTGTTGCCAAATCGATTAAACAGTAATGACCTTGTGTCTACGTACTCCCGGATATCAGGAAAAGGCAAAATGCTCAGGCCTCTGGAACTTGGAATTTGGACGCTACCTATTCCACGGAACCGTAAAGCTATTGGTTCTTTCCACAATAACCATCTTCAAGCACTGCTCTTACTACAATCTCGGCAACACAAATCGGTATGGGAAATTTCTCACGCGTTTTCTAACACCGCCGGCTATGGAGAATTAGACGAATTAATCATTGCAGCAGCTAGAGAGGCTGCTAGAGGTGGAGCAGAGCGGATTTTTATGCGGTCCCCTTTAGCAAGCCCTGCAGATGGACCAGCAACTCGAACCGGCTTTAAGCACGCATTCAAAGAGAATCTATTACGCGGTACTTTAAGCTCCACTGGGGTAAGATCTCTCGCGTTGCAAAAGCTACAACCAACAGATTTGCACGGTCTATATAGATTACATGTCGCGGTAGTTCCTCAGAAAATAAAGCCTGCCATAGGAATGAATTTGGAACAATGGCTTGCAGCGCGCGAAAATTCGATCGGGCATGTTCAAGAATATATTTGGAACATAGATTCTGAAATTCGCGCATGGCTCCGAATTAATTGGCTATCGAAATCGATCGTAATTGACTCTTTTATCCACCCTGAATACTCATCTCGTACTGATGACTTTATAGAGACCGCATACCGTATCGTAGGGTACAAAACTAAAGTACATTGGATAGTACGAAACCATGAAGTAACGATAGCAAACGCCTTAACTAGCAGAGGGTGGAGTGTTGATAATTCTTTCGAAGTATTAATTAAGCCAATTGCCAAATTCGCACACCAAACTTCAATGCTTCCAGTACAAGTTTAATGAGGTAACATTTAATAGATGCTCCAACATGAAGATCACTCGAGTCAAGAAGAAGAACGTCAGGCATTATTTGCAATTTTGCCTCCTTGGATAGAAAAAACTTTTCAAGATTTAATTACAAGAACGCGGACAGAGCCAAGTTTTTCAGATATTCAGTCTCCTTTAGATATCAATGATTTACTAGAAATTATTCTAGACCTTGGACGGCCAGCAGAAGCTCGATTTTTGACTCGGGATATCTACTTGGGCGACCAGGAATTGACTCGAAAAGATTTAGAATTTGTGATGAGCCGCTTAGGATCTTTCGGAGGAGATAATCGAGCAGGAATCGAGAGAACCCTCCATCGAATATCAGCGATGAGGAATCGAAAAGGTGAAGTAGTTGGATTAACATGTAGATTCGGAAGAGCAATTGAAGGTAGCGCAAGAGTAGTTGAGGATCTTGCGCTGTCAGGTAAAAGTATTCTATTGGTAGGAAGACCAGGTGTAGGAAAAACTACCATCCTAAGAGAGCTAGCCCGTGTTTTAGCGGATGCCAGCAAGAGAGTCATTATTGTAGATACCTCAAATGAGATAGCAGGTGATGGTGATATCCCACACCCGGCCATTGGCAAAGCAAGAAGAATGCAAGTATCCACCCCTGAAATGCAGCATTCGACCATGATAGAAGCCGTAGAAAACCATATGCCACAAGCAATTATCGTTGATGAAATGGGGACAGAGCTCGAGGCTTCAGCTGCGAGGACTATTGCTGAAAGAGGAGTTCAACTAGTTGCGACTGCTCACGGTAATACCCTTGAGAATCTTTTAGTAAATCCAACTCTTTCTGATTTAGTTGGCGGCATACAAACAGTAACCCTTGGTGATGATGAGGCTCGAAGAAGGAGAACGCAAAAAACGATACTCGAACGAAAAGCACCTCCCACTTTTGAGGTTCTCATCGAAATAAGAGGATGGAACTATGTGGCAGTACATGAAGATGTTGCACGAACAGTCGATGCTGTATTAAGAGGAAGGCAGATACCTCCAGAAATACGAGAATTAGATGCATCAGGTTCTATACGTAAACATTTGCAACAAATTCCAACTACACCTGCCTTTGAAGTTGCTCCATTTATCTTCCATGGGAAAGGGGAGCATCGTAAAACTCCCCGAGATGAAAGCGAAAGCATTCATGAAATACCAATAAAAATCCCTCAAAATAATCCAGGAACTGTGCCTGAAATAGCATTCACCAAAATATATCCGTTTGGTGTTAGCCGTGAACGATTACAGGAATTTGCTCGAAGCGCGGGAGCTTCTATTTCTATTGTTAATTCAGTCAGTGAAGCTAATGTTGTTCTCACGACTAAGTCTCATTTTAGAAGAAGAGCAAGCGTTATTTTAGACGCTGAAGACAAAGGCGTTCCCATTTTTGTCTTGCGTCGTAATACTCCTGCGCAGCTAACCAGTTTTTTGGAGCAAATCGATGAAAGCCAAACCTCCTCTAAAACTAACCCTGTCAACGAGGGCTCTACTCAAGCAGAAGAAGGTGTCTATCGAATTCTCTCAGGCGAAACTTACGCAATAGAATTGGAACCTCAATCCGCTTACGTTAGGAGAGTACAACACAGAATTGCAGAACAAGCTCAACTGCATTCACATAGTGTAGGTAGAGAACCTCATAGAAGAGTGACGATAAGAAGGCCTCGTTAAAATGAGTTTATTTATTACTTTTGAAGGTGGTGAAGGTACTGGCAAAAGCACCCAGATTGAATTACTACGCCTCTCGCTTGAAGGTTTAGGTCGAAAGGTATTACAGCACAGAGAACCTGGAGGGTCTCCCTTGGGTGAGTATCTTCGAGCTTGGTTGATGGATAACACCCGATCTCTAGAACCAGCATCTGAATTATTATTATTCACCGCAGCTCGAGCAGAGCTAGTTCGGACTGTTCTAAAACCGAAACTAAATGCAGGTTTCGACATATTATTAGACAGATATGCCGATTCTACGACTGTCTATCAAGGATTTGCGCGAAATGTCCCTATGCGTTATGTAAATTCGGCAAATAATCTGGCGAAAGATGGGCTAACTCCAGACCTTACAATACTACTTGATGCGCCACCTGAAATCAGCCTTCAACGTGCTTCTCAACGAGATGGAGCAAAGGCAAATCAACCAAGATTTGAAAATGCCGACATTGCATTCCATCATAAAGTCCGATCAGGCTTTCTAAAACTAGCTTCTCGTTCTCCTGAAACATGGCTCGTTATCAATGCAGAATTGGGTATTCAAGAAATCCATTCAACGATTTTGGCAAAGGTAAGAAATTTAATCTTTTAATTACTAATTTTACTGTGTTCTCCATTCCTTATCTTATTGACGAGAACCTTAAATTTCTGTACGATAGATGGGTTCCCCTCCGGGGGAATATTTATTTGCTCCTTAACAAGTGAATAGTGGAAGGAAAGCGCCAGCATGCCCTAAGGGGTATGCTTAGCATGTCATTTATGACATGCACCCTTGTCAAATAGACATTATTGGATCAATTAAGATCCAAACTTGATTGAGAGTTTGATCCTGGCTCAGGACGAACGCTGGCGGCGCGCCTAATGCATGCAAGTCGAACGAACGAACCCTCTTCGGAGGATTAGTTAGTGGCAGACGGCTGAGTAACGCGTAAGTAACCTACCCACTGGCGGGGGACAACCCGGAGAAATTCGAGCTAATACCGCATATGATTGTCTGCTGATGGCAGATAATTAAAGGCTTCGGCCACCAGTGGATGGACTTGCGTCCCATCAGGTAGTTGGTGAGGTAACGGCTCACCAAGCCTACGACGGGTAGCCGGTGTGAGAGCACGACCGGCCAGAGGGGGACTGAGACACGGCCCCCACTCCTACGGGAGGCAGCAGCAGGGAATCTTGCGCAATGGGCGAAAGCCTGACGCAGCGACGCCGCGTGGGGGAAGAAGGTTTGAGGATTGTAAACCCCTTTTCTCGAGGAAGAAGATCTGACGGTACTCGAGGAATAAGCCTCGGCTAACTACGTGCCAGCAGCCGCGGTAATACGTAGGAGGCGAGCGTTGTCCGGATTCATTGGGCGTAAAGGGAGAGCAGGTGGCTGAGTTCGTCCGTGGTGCAAGCTCCAGGCTTAACTTGGAGAGGTCTACGGATACTGCTCGGCTTGAGGACGGTAGAGGAGCACGGAATTCCTGGTGTAGTGGTGAAATGCGTAGATATCAGGAGGAACACCGGTGGCGAAAGCGGTGCTCTGGGCCGTTCCTGACACTCAGGCTCGAAAGCGTGGGGAGCAAACCGGATTAGATACCCGGGTAGTCCACGCCATAAACGATGAGTGCTGGGTATGGGGGGTATCGACCCCCTCCGTGCCGAAGCTTACGCGTTAAGCACTCCGCCTGGGAACTACGGCCGCAAGGCTAAAACTCAAAGGAATTGACGGGGGCCCGCACAAGCAGCGGAGCGTGTGGTTTAATTCGATGCAAAGCGAAGAACCTTACCTGGGCTTGACATGTCGGTGGTACCCTGCCCGAAAGGATGGGGGACCCTTCGGGGAGCCGTCACAGATGCTGCATGGCTGTCGTCAGCTCGTGCCGTGAGGTGTTGGGTTAAGTCCCGCAACGAGCGCAACCCTCGTGACTAGTTGCACTCTCTAGTCAGACTGCCTCGTAATTCGAGGAGGAAGGTGGGGATGACGTCAAGTCATCATGGCTCTTACGCCCAGGGCGACACACACGCTACAATGGGTAGGACAACGGGCAGCCACGTCGCGAGACGGAGCGAATCCCTTAAACCTACCCCCAGTTGGGATTGCAGGCTGCAACTCGCCTGCATGAACGTGGAGTTGCTAGTAACCGCAGATCAGCCTTACTGCGGTGAATACGTTCCCGGGCCTTGTACACACCGCCCGTCACGTCATGGAAGCCGGTAACGCTTGAAGTCGTACAGCCAACCGCAAGGAGGCCTGCGCCGAGGGCGGGACTGGTGACTGGGACGAAGTCGTAACAAGGTAGCTGTACCGGAAGGTGCGGCTGGATCACCTCCTTTCTAGGGAGTCCCTTTGGGGAAACCTAGGTCGACACGTTGGGGGAATAGCCTCTTGTGAAGCAATTGGTTGAGCTTTGCTCCCTTGCTGAACAACACTGTTCCAGACCTTCACAGGACTAACGTCGAACTAAAGTCTTTCCTTTCACTATTCACTCGTTAAGAGCATTATTTAGAGACCAGCCAAGGCTGGTCTCTAAATAAATTAGGGCTCAGTTCCCAAGGGCCACTAGCTCAGGTGGTTAGAGCGCAGTCCTGATAAGACTGAGGTCCCTGGTTCGAGTCCAGGGTGGCCCACCATCTATCGTTAATCAATCCTATTTACGCTTGCTAAAAGATACGCTTTCATCAGATCTGACAGCTCTCCATCTAATACTAATTCTGGGTTGGTAGATTCAAAGCCTGTTCGGTGATCCTTAACCATTTTATAGGGATGAAGAACATAGCTCCGAATCTGATTGCCCCAGCCTGCAGTAATATGCTCGCCTTTCAAGGAAGCTTTTTCTTGTTCTTTCCTCTTTATCTCAATTTCAATTAAGCGAGAGCGAAGGATTTTTAATGCTGCTTCACGATTCTGTAGCTGCGACCTTTCATTTTGACAAGAAACCACTAATCCTGATGGAAGATGACGAATCCGAACTGCGGTAGAATTCTTTTGAACGCTCTGGCCTCCTGCCCCGCTAGCTCTAAATACGTCCATTTCAATGTCATCTGCATTGATTTGTACCTCCACGTCATTATCAACCTCAGGTAAAACTTCAACCAAGGCAAATGATGTATGTCGCGCGTGAGAAGAATCAAAGGGGGATAAGCGAACCAGCCTATGAACCCCGCTTTCAGTTTTTGCATATCCATAGGCATTGGGACCTGAAATTTCAATCGTAGCGCTCTTTATACCAGCTTCTTCTCCCTCAGATAGATCTAATATTTGCGTCTTGTAACCATTCTGATCTCCCCACCGGGTGTACATTCTAAGAAGCATCTCAGTCCAATCCTGAGAATCAGTGCCTCCTGCGCCTGCATGAATCGCCAATATCGCGCTATGATCATCGTACTCGCCAGAAAAAACTAATTGGAATTCACGAGCCTGAAAATCTTCAAAAAGGATCTCAGCCTCCTGAGCAATCTCACTCTCTAATGAGAAATCCTCGGAATCAATGGCCATATCAACCAAGTCAATGGTAGATAAAACACGTGACTGGAAATCTACCCACCCATCTATAGTAGAGCGCAATTGTGCTAACTTTCTCATTACGCTTTGAGCGTCACCAGAATTATTCCAAAAATTAGGATCTAAAGTCTCGTGTTCTAATTTGCCAGCTTCTATTTCAAGAGCAGGTATGTCAAAGGCGCACCATAATGCCAGTCACTACCTCACGCAAATCAGTAAGCTTTTGCTTCAGTTCGTCCATATTGTTAACACTCCAGACATGCTGTTCGCTTTTAATACCGTATTAATTATAACTTAGGCATGCAAAATGAAGCTGCAATTAAGCTGCAGCGCTTCTCATACTATGCTAATCTGACTTGTATTGTTTCGGGGTGTGGCGCAGCTCGGTAGCGCGCGCGCATGGGGTGCGCGAGGCCCCCGGTTCGAATCCGGGCACCCCGACCATTGTGCCTTGCTCCCTAATTGGCCTAATAGGATCCAGCTGGAGGGTGATTTGAGTTACAACGTACTTGACCCGCAAAAGACTGCATTAGTATTTTTTGACATGCTCAATGCGTATGTTCATACATCTAAAGAGCAAGAGAGAATCACTAAGCCCTTTGTCGATAATTGTCAAAAAGTTCTTTCCGCAGCTCGCAGCGCTAACGTCCCTGTCTACTATGCTCGTGCAGATCATCGGCATGACGGAAAAGATTCAGCCAATCTCTATTCCGACACAGGCATCTCAGGGGAGCCTTGGTCTGACCCCGAAGAGAAACCTTTTAAGCCCTATCTTTTAGTTTATGCAGGAGATTGGAGCTCCGAGATTATCCCGGAACTACAGCCTAGGCAAAATGATTACATAATAGCCAAGCATCGATGGAATGCTTTTTTTCAAACGCATCTAGAGCTAAGCCTTCGTACTAGGGGCATCGATACTATCATTTTATGTGGAGGAGCTACTGAAGTTGGGATTGCCTCTACCGCGTATTGTGCAAGGGATTCTGATTTTAATATCGTTATAGTAAGCGATGCTTGCAGATCAGGAAATCAAGATAACCATGAGCAATTCATGAATCGAATTTTCCCATTTATGGCCCGGGTGAGAACTACCGACCAAGTTATAGCAATGGTCAAAGGCTAACAGCATAACCCTTACTGTTTAGGGGAAAACGGAGTTTGAAGTGCCCCGGCAAGTGAGCCCCCATCTACTAAAATATCCGCAGCCGCAATAAAGTCAGACTCATTAGAAGCTAAAAATAGAGCTGCATTGGCAATATCCATAGGTACTCCAGGACGACCCACTAAGTTAGTTATACCTCTCCCCTCAGCGGGAACTTCCTCTTTGCCAACTGGAGAGCCAATCCGATTCGGTGTCAATGAATTAACTCGTACCCCAAATTCTGCAAATTGAATAGCAAGAGAGCGAGTTAAATTGAGCAACCCTCCTTTTGCAGCAGAATAAGCCGTTGCATCAGCACGCCCACGATGCCCAGAAGTAGATGCTACGTTAATAATCTTCCCGCCTTGACCTTGTTCTCGTAGCTGACGGCCTGCATATTTGCAAGTCAAAAATACACTTTTCAGTGTAACTCCCAGTATCTGATCCCATTCCTCTTCGGGTAGGTCTAATACAGGAGTATGATCAGTGATAGCAGCATTATTAACTAGGATGTCAATTCTCCCAAAAGAAGAGACTGTGTCCGAAACCATTTTTTCTACCTGCAATGCAGAAGAGACATCGCACTGTAAAGCAACCGCAGCCCCTGGGTGTTTTGCATTAATCGCATGCGATACTTCTTCCACAGCCGCAAAGCGGACATCAACAAGTGCTACTCTTGCACCCTCTTCTGCAAATAAATGACCTACCGCTTCACCTATATTTCGACCGGCTCCTGTAATAATAGCTACTTTCCCTTCGAGTCTCATGTGTCCCTCTCTAATCAGTCTTTTATTTGGTTATAGTTTCAACAGTATTGATAACATACTTTTACTCTACACAGAAGCCGTCGGTTGTTGCGTGGTGGTTACGCGACTTTTATACCCTCTTTATATCCCTGTGCTCTCTTAACAACCCTATGTACAGTTCTGGGGCTTACTCCAAAGTGGTTAGCGATCTCAAAGGCACTTAATTTGTCAGATCGATACATATTCAATAATTCTAAATCCCTATCCCTACGCTTATATGCCTGATACCACACAGGATCATCATACTTGCACTTGGGCAATGGGCATGACAGGCACGACAAAGATGCCTCGCAACCAGTGTCTGAATAATGCATTTGTTCAGGTAGTGAATCTAGGAACGGTTCATTACGACGTCTGTAAGATTTTATATAATTACGCATATTCTCCCTCAAATATTTACGCCTAAGCCATTATTTTCAATTATTTAAATACCGATATTTTTAAGAGGCTCTCAAATAGGTTTCTTTTTCTTGCGGATCCTCAATCGCTGTTTCAAAGAGCATGAAATGCTCTTTCCCTCTCATTTCAAACTGGGCTCTTTTATTACGTTGAATCAATTGGCCAAAAGAAGAGTTCACCCCTGTGCTTTGACCAAAAAATACAACAGTCGCACCAGAAGCTCTCGCTAAAAGCTTAATTCGATTGATATCAAAATCACTTAAATGATGAGATTGCTCTACCTGTATAAAACTAAAAGAACCTTCAATATCCTGAAGCTGATCATGCCTGGCATATTGAACCTCAGAGCTACCTATACAGACACCATAATCATTACTTGACCAAAGCCCATCCAGCGGCAAATTTTGCAGGCGGGCATGAAGGGTATTGCCTTGAACCAAAGCTTCCGTTTTCCTCGTCAATCTTAGAAGTGATGTTTTTGAAATGACATTGAAGCCCAAAATTAATAATTCTAATTGAACTACAACATCACGCAGGTATTTTTCTCCTTCACATGTTTCTACGCTGAAAATTGTCCCCTTTTCAGCTAAAACATCACGAGCAATCGCGGTAACCATCTCTTTTTGAAGACTCACTCCAAGCGCCATAAAAACCCCCAATAGAAGTAATATTGGAGATAATAGAACATAAGTTCTTTAAAAGCAATCAAAATTAGAACATATTTTCTGGATTTAGCAACTGCTCTCTATTATCAACCTATTCCGGGTATTTATGCTTACTGGGTGAACAAGGCGGCAATGATCAACGTGTTCCCTAATGACTCCATCTAGGAAAGCTAAAACTCCTTCATCCAGACTATTCGCGACCGCCTCAATAACACTAGATTGAAAGGGGTAGGCCTTAGCTTTTGCCGGATCTATTTTGTCTGCCACAAAAACTACTTTACCTATTGGGCTAAGATCAGGATGTGCGCTTGTATGCCAATAAACAGCATCAAACAACTCCGGGTCTAGTAAAACACCTTCTTGACGCAACCAAGTCGCTCCAACAGGTCCATGCAGAACTATCGGTGCGGCTTTTTCAAATTCCCCTACCGGAATATTTAATCTTTCGGCCTCTTCGATAAGCTTCCCGCCAGGCAAATGCCGTGCAACATCATGCGCAGCAGCCGTTAAATCAGCAAGTTCCACATCTAAGTTATGCATTTGGGCGAGCTCTTTAGCTATTCCTCTAACTCTGCCTATATGTAGGCTTAAATTTTTAGGCAAAGCCGCTAAATGCTCTTGCAGTGATTTAGGTAACTCAAAATCCATTGCTATCCCATAGTTTGAAGTTTGCGGCCACCCAAGATATGTAAATGAAAATGGGGAACCTCTTGGCCCGAATCGATTCCTTGATTTACAACTAGCCGATACCCCGAATGAGACAACCCTCTATTATTAGCTATCTGAGGGGCCTTCTTCATGCAATGCATAACTGCATTTATCTCACGCACAGAAGAAAAAACTAAATCTTCTATATGAGCATGAGGTATCACAAGGATATGCTCTGGGGCCTTAGGAGCAATGTCCAAAATTGCAAAAACCGTATCATCTTCAAATATCTTAGTAGTGGGAATTTTCCCTTGGGATATATCACAAAAAATGCAATTCCAATCGACCATGGCGGTACCCCAATCATTTAAGATTAGCGATTATTCACTGCCTACTGCCAGGCAAGTTACGGTACGTACTATCCCACCGATAGTATGAACACTTCCTGTCACAGTGTCCCCAACTGAACTTAAGTCCTCAGCTTGGACCATACAGATAATATCGTAAGGTCCTGTAACCACATCTACTGATGCGACGCCTGAAAGCTCTAGTAGTGAAGCCACTACATCTTTAGTCTTACCCACTGCGGTCTCAATTAATACAAATGCCTTCGTTGTTGCCATACCTTGACTAACCCCTGCCCCAAACTAATTTTTTATGATCATAGGCTTGACTATAAAGCCGGTCAATCTTGAGCTACTTTTGACAGCAATTCTAAGCTTCGCTCTCGCGAAGAATCTGGATCTGCCTCTGTCGTTACTATAGAAAAAATTATTTCAGTAACACCGTACTCAAAAAGCTTTTCTATTCTCTCTTCGATTTTTTCTTCATTCCCTGAAAAAACTACTGCCTCAATCATTCCATCACTCCAATTTGATGTTTCTGCAGCTTCGGGGAATCCTGCTTGGGCAAACATCGCCTGATAAAACGGGGACCGAGGATAATGCGCTAATTGATTACGCGCTGCGCTTCTTACATCCTCAACATTTTCATCTACACAAATTGGTACGTGTGCAATCAAAGGAGGTGCTTCTCTTCCTACCGCCTCAGCACCTTTTGCAATTGCAGGCAATGCCACTTCTTTTAAATATATATCTGGCGAAACCCAACTAATTGCACCGTCCGCTAATTCTCCGCAAAGTTCATAAGACTTTGCTCTCAAGGCAGATGCCAATACTGGAACCCCTGGCACTGGAGCAGGTAGAGCAACGTCAGCGTCATAAATTTTACCGTTAAATTTAACTGAGCCTGTATCCAGAAGCGTCTTAACTATAATCAAATATTCTCTTAGCGCAGTTAAAGGCGTCCTGTAGTCAGCGCCAAAAACCTTTTGCATACTAGCTATATGACTAGGCCCAACTCCAAACCGGAAACGATTATTGGATAATTGAGAAGCAACTTGGGTTTGCTGTGCAGCGACAACGGGATGCCGCCCCCAGCTCGGAACTATAGATGTTCCAAGTAGTACTTTCTCTGTTACTAAGCCCGCGGCTGCCATAATTGTTATTCCATCGAGACTCGCACTGCCAACAGTGAGCCACGCAGCGTTAATTCCTCTTACTTCGTAATTTTTTATTCGCTGCAGGACTTCATTGCTATTACCGCCCATGGCAGTAATTCCTATTCCTCTTTTCAATTCCGCTCCTTTAATCAGCTCGTTGCTTGAGCTTTTTCCATAACTGAGCCATTAAAAGCAACGTTACCGCGGTCAAAACTATCGACCCACCTGCAACAAGATCCGCATAAAATGAAATGAATAACCCTATTACCGCACTGATGCTTCCCGCTAATGACGCCACGCCCAGTGATTTCCTGAGACCCGAGCAAAGTGTCTGCCCTATTAAAAAGGGGATAACAATAAGTGCTCCCACCAGGAGAACCCCTAAGACTCGCATTGATAACGTGACTACCGCTGCCGTCAAAATGGCCAACCCTAGGTTCAATAAATCCACTCGAACACCAGAAACTTTAGCTAAATCATCATCAAATGCGGTCATTGAAAGCTCTGGGTAAAACATTGTTATGAAGGTAAGAACCAGCACTGCCAGTAGCAATAATAGCCAAACATCTGTTGCCGATATAGTTAGAATTGAACCGAAAAGAAACCCCCACAAATCCAGATTAAATCCCCTGACACTATTAATAATGACCACTGCAGCAGCCATAGTTGCATACAAAACTACTGCCAATGCAATATCTCCAGGCAATTTTCCGCTAACCCGCAATCGCTCAATAAAAATCGCTGCTATTGTCACTGCAATAAACGTGGTTATCGTAGGGTAAGTGCTCGTGGCAAGGCCTATAGCCACTCCTAATAAACCGACATGCGCAAGGGTTTCAGCAATTAATGAATACCTGCGCAACACGAGAAAAGCACCTAACACCGGGGCAATTCCGCCAGCAAGGATACCCCCAATTAAGGCTCTCACCATAAAATCGTATTGCAATATTGAAGGAAGCATTAGCATCTCACCTTATCTATGCTCATGCAGCGCATCATGTAAGAGCACTTCAACGGGAAACCCGTACAGATTTGCAAGTTCGTCTCGCGTTAATTCATGAGGTTCCCCATGGAAAGCTAGTGTTTGGTTTATACAAGCTACTGTTTTCGCCTCACGCATTACAGCTCCTATATCGTGAGACACCATAACTATTGTTATCCCTTGCTGGTTGAGCTCTCGGATTATTTCATAAATCCGCTCCTCACCATCAACGTCCACTCCCCCGATAGGCTCATCCAACATCAAGATATCAGGGGCTTTAACAAGCGCTCTCGCAACCAAAACTCTTTGCTGCTGCCCCGTAGAAAGCTCTCCAATTCTGCGCTCTTTCAAATGTTTTGCTCCCACAACATCTAAGGCGTTATCAATATCTATTCCAGCCGATGAAGTCCAAAATGACTTCGGGGAAAACCCTATATAACGGCCTTGAGAAACTATTTCAGAAACCGTCATTGGTAGCCTTGCATGCATTCCGCTTGCAACTTGAGGAACGTATCCAATTCGCTCCCAAGCCGAAAATTCCTCAACATTTGTATTGAAAAGTAAACTCTTGCCTTCTTGAGGCTTCAATAAACCTAAGGCTAGCTTAATCAAAGTGCTCTTACCGCTACCATTTGGCCCAACTATGGCAACGAATCCACCACGATCAACCTTCAGAGAGATCTCCTTAACTGCCGGGATTTCTCCATATGAAAATGTAATATTCTCAAACTCTATTATCGTATCCATTCGTTCAGACTATACACTCCAGCACGGTTGTGTGCGCAGGGGTTATCTCTGGTCAACCCTATCTCATTCAGAGATACCCTCAAAACCGAGGGTATCTCTGAATTCTCAAAATATTTAAGCACCTCTTACGATATTTTAGTTAGGCGCTACATTCCATAGTTGTTTGTAATGATTTAAGGTTATTCCTCATCAATCCCATGTAATCAGCGTGCTCATTCAATTCATCTCTCGTGACGGACCCAATTACATGTATTGGCAAAGCCTGAAGATTCGATTCATTCGCTAATGTTTGAGAAACCGAATTATCCCACTGCAGCGCCTCAACTAATACGCTTCGGAGACCTAGCTTACCCACGCGCTCCGCAATTTCTGCTAATCGAGCCGCAGAGGGTGAAGCTTCAGCCGAAAGACCAGCGATTTCAATCTGCTCTAGGTTGTATCTGGCAGCAATATACCCGAAGGCAGCATGCGAAATAACAAATTCTTCGTGTTTACAGCTCGACAACCCATTGGTGTAGTCCTGGTGTAATGATTGTAAATCTTGCTCGAGCTTCTGGTAGTTCCCCAAATAGTAATCCATATTACTTGGGTCTTTCGCGCTTAATGCGTCTAGCACAGCCTTTGATTGCTTTATAGCATAAAGAGGATCCAACCAGATGTGAGGATCAAACTCGCCGTGGCCATGTCCTTCATGACCCTCGTGGTCATCGTGCCCATCTTTGTGCTCATCGTGGTCATCATGCCCATCTTTGTGCTCATCGTGGTCATCATGGCCTTCTTCGAATTCAAGCTTGGTAAACTCAAACTCTGACAAATAATGGGTCTTCGCCACGGCTTCGGCCCCCAGTGATGTTAGTGCACGCTCAAACCAAGGCTCCATCATTAAGCCATTAGCAAACATCAGGTCAGCATTTTGCATACCTTGCAACTGACTTGGTGTTAACTCAATTGTATGAGCATCGACTCCCACCCCTGCAAGGGATGTGACCTTTGCATATTCCCCACCAATTCTAGTGGCATAATACTCAAGCGGGTAGATCGTTGTTACAACATTTACTTGTTTAACCTCTTGAGCTATTTCCTCAGATACCTCTTCAGAAGAATCACTTGAACAAGCAGAAACAATCAAAAAGAAACTTAAAAATAATACAGAGACTAAGCCCATGTACAAATATCGACTAACCGAAACTTTACTATTCATCGCACCTCTTATGAGTAGCACTGGGATAATCAAGCTAAAGCTTGGCAGCGGGAGGAGATAACCCAGTGCTACAAAAGTAAACTTGGTATATAGTAGGAAAAGAAGGCACCAACCTAAAACCCTAACTATATACTCATAGGTACATAGTATAAGGAGGTATAGACTAGTTGTCTACCTATAGGTATATACTTTAGTTATGGCACCCAAAGAAGAAATCACGATATTCCAATACACTTGCACCCGGTGCGAGCATGTATGGGCCGCAAGAAACAATGCGCGAGACCCTAGGGTATGTGCTAAATGCAAAAGTCCTTATTGGGATAAGCCATTACGGAAGCTCTCTGTAACAAGTAGGAATACCGATGTATGCAAAATACATTTGGTGAGCTTCTGCCCTTCCTGTCTAGGATAAGCTTTGCCTTTCCATAGATTGCTTTAACGATTAGCGTTTTTCCAAACATGTATTCCACGTTGCAAGATAGTTACTAATCCAAAACCCACTATGATACCTAGACCCCACGAAGGGAGGCCAACGATGAGGGTTACCCCAAGCACCACAACTCTCTCAGGCCTACCTAAAATTCCTTTATCTCCAGGAATTGATAAGCCCTCTGCTCGAGCTCGCAAGTAACTAACCATCATTGAAACCGTAAGAGCTCCAAACGAAAGATAAATCCCGTTACTGTCGCCTTCTGCTACAAAATAAGCAAGCAGGCCAAATAAAGTCATTGCTTCGCCCAGCCGATCCATTACCGAATCGAAAAAGGCTCCAAAAACAGATTCACGGCCAGCCATTCGGGCAACTGCGCCATCAAACATGTCCATACCCGCACCGACAAACATTATTGACCCGCCTAGGACTAAATCCCCTTGCGCAATTAGGTAAGCCGAATAGGAGGTAACTAAAAAACCTATCACTGTTATCAAATTGGGTGAAATTTTTAAAGCAATCAAAATTTTAGCAATCGGATTACTGAAAAATTTAGTAACTAGACCACGCGCATGAGTGCGAATAACAGGTATCTTCACTATTTCCCTACTTTTGAGTGTTTTTTACTTATGGCTTTAAAGTAAGTGTCTTCAATTTCATCGGATATGATATCCCAGCTGTATTTTTTTGCAGTTAAGCGACCAGATTTACCCATACTCGCTCGAAGCTTCGCGTCCTTAATAAGTTTCTTTAAAGCGCCTTCCAACTCTTCTTCATTTTCAGGGTCGCAAAATACCCCTTCCTTATCGTTTTCCATTACTTCTAGAAATCCGTCTATCTTAGATGCAATAATCGGTTTTCCTGATGCCATAGCCTCCAGGAGGACAATACCAAAACTTTCATTCCCCGTATTAGGCGCACAAAAAATATCAGCTGAATGGTAATACTTCGGAACATCCGAGTCTGAAATTTGACCAACCCACTCTATATCCAAATTAGTATCAGATTTGAGCATAGGCCTTAATTCTTTCAAAGGCTGGGTACCACCAGCAACAATCAAACGAATATCAGGGAATTGCTTCTTAGTCCGGAGATAAGCGCTCAATAAGTATTTAAACCCTTTTCGCTTCTCCATACGGCCCAGAAATAGAATATTTACTTTCCCATCTTTAAATTTATTTAATGAGTTCTCCCCTGAAAACCGATCTAGATCAACACCATTAGGGATGATTTCATACTCTGCTGGGTAATATTTTGATACAAATTCACGCGCAGGAGTAGAAACAGCAATGTGACAATCTAATTTATTGAACAGCCCACGGGTAAAAAGGCTCCAGAAACGATTTAATCTTGTTCCTTGAAATGCATGAAAAGTCGCGATATTAACTGACTTGGAAAAACCTAAAGTCACCAGTGGTAGCAAAGGAACCATTGGCTCGTGTAAATGAATCACATCAAACTGTTGTTCATCTAGCAACCTGCGAATATCCGAAAAAACCGACAGCGACAAAGTAATTCTTGCAACCGACCCGCCACTTGGAAAAGGAATAGCTCGCCCTGTGAGATGCGTACCTTCCTTGTAACTACTGACCCCTGAAGCCGGGGCCACTATAGTCACATAATGCCCTTTGCGTCTGAGTTGAGTAGCTAAATTCGACACATGGTCATTCACTCCTCCTGGAGTCATCAAATCATAAGGAGAGACTAATGCGATCTTTAAAGGTTTCGTACTAATCCTTGACCTGACCATTAAAGAGCGTAATCACTTCTAGCATATTGTCTTCAATTTTCTTCAGCCTTAAAAGGAACATTCTTTTGTTCAATAAATTCTTCTACCAAATCTCTTGCTATGTCATCAGAATGCTGATTGAAAGGAGATTTCATGAAATAGGCACTAGGACCATCCAGCTGGCCACTAATCCCTCTATCTTTCGCAATTTTTGCACAGCGCACTGCATCAACAACAACCCCTGCAGAATTTGGACTATCCCAAACTTCTAATTTTAGTTCCAAATTTAGCGGCACATCTCCAAACGTTTGGCCTTCAATACGAATATGGCACCATTTACGATCCTCCAGCCAAGGCACGTAATCACTGGGTCCAACGTGCACGTTTTTCTCACCAAGGTCATATGGCAACTGGGAGGTAACAGCATTGGTTTTTGATTCTTTTTTAGACTCCAATCGTTCTCTCTCCAACATATTCATAAAATCTGTATTGCCACCAAAATTCAATTGATACGTCCTAAGGATTTTGACGCCTCGGTCTCTAAACAGGTTAGTTAAAACCCTATGCGTTATTGTCGCTCCCACCTGGGATTTAATATCATCTCCGACTATAGGCACACCCGCATCAATAAACCTTTTTTGCCAATAGGGTTCTCTCGCAATAAAAACAGGAATACAATTTACGACGCCCACTTGCGCCTGTAACGCTTGCTCAACATACCATTTTGTGGCCTCCTCAGAGCCCACTGGAAGATAGTTGATTAAAACATCAACTTCTCTTTCTTTTAAAATATTGACTATATCAGCAGTTGGCCCTTCAGCCTTTTCAATGACTCCTGACAGGTATTTACCAATACCATCGTGGGTCATACCTCTTTCTACTTTTAATCCAGCCTTAGGAACATCCGTAAATTTTGCAGTATTATTCTGCCCGGCAAAAATAGCTTCTGATAGGTCTTTTCCTACTTTGGTTTTATCTACGTCGAATGCGGCTACAACTTCAATATCACCAATGTGATAGCCGCCCATTTCAGCGTGCATCAGCCCAGGCACCAATTCGTCAGTTGGAGCTTCACGATACCGATGCAACCCTTGAACAAATGAAGAGGCGCAGTTTCCAACTCCAACAATCGCTACTTTAATTTTTCCCATGCTCATAATCCTTTTTTATTCCGACCTCGGAAGTATAGGGGTTTAATGCTATTGATTGAAGCAGTGTCGCTCCCATCTTCGTACGTAGTTATTCCCTGCTACCATCACAAAAGCGTCATCCAAACAAATTCACGCATACTTTGATAACAATGGCTTCGTCAAAACTTTTTCTGGTTTCCAACTGTTTGTCGATCTATCAAATGTAGCAAGCCCAAGAAAGCAGCGCTCTTCAGAGTAAACTCTACGTACTTCTAAGTGGGCTGCCTCTAAAGGTTCATTCAGAAAGAATAATGCTTGTCCATTCTGAAATTTACTTTCAAGTAGTGTATTCACATTAAAAGATTTCATTTGCAGTAATCCTCTGTCGGGAGTATCAATAATTTCGTTCCACGTATTCCCTGCTTCAAGTTCATCTAGTTCAATAGTATCTTCAATGTTAAATATTCCTGACTTAATCCTTCTGAGCTGACTTAAGTGTGCATAGCTACCAAGCTCAAGGCCTAAATCGTGCGCAAAACTACGAACATAGAAACCTTTCCCGCAACTAATTTCAACATTGAGAAAAGGAGGATTCCAAGATTCAATCGTAATCGTATGTACCACGACACTCCTCAATGGGATATCTATTTCTACCCCAGCCCTAGCGAGATTATAAAGCCGTGTCCCATCTCGCTTTAAAGCGGAAAACATGGGAGGTCGTTGCAGTATCACTCCTTCAAACGAGAGCATAGCCTTCGTAATATTCTCGATCGATACGTGCTCGTATTTCCCTTGATGAATAGTTTCTCCCTGGGAATCATAAGTGTCCGTCGCAAATCCTAATCTAATTTCTGCAAGGTAATTTTTACGATCATCAACGTAATAATCTACAAACCGAGTAGCTTGACCTAGGCAAATGGGCAACACTCCAGTAGCTAATGGATCCAATGTGCCAACATGCCCAGCTTTTTTTGCATGTGTAATTCTTTTTATTGCACGAACCACATTCATTGAGGTGAATTCTGGTGGCTTATCAATGATTAATATGCCGTCAATATCCTGCTTCGTCATCCTCTTTGTACTCGCTCTTAATTGTGTCCAACAACTCTAATACTGAATCACCCTCATTAATCTTGGTATCTAGAACAAATTCCAATAGAGGCGTACGCTTCAACGAGAGTCGGGTTCCTAGCTCTTTCCGCAAGTAGCCAGAGGCTGAATTTAATCCTGCAGCTACCTCAACTGCTGATTGAGAATCTGCCAAAACAGTAACTCCAATGGTTGCTTTTGAGAAATCTGAACTTAAAGAAACTTCAGATACCGTAACAATATGGTTTAGCCGGGGGTCGGTCAGTTGACCATTCAAAAGTTGGCTGATCTCACGATGAATCGTACTTGCTACTCGATCGTTACGATGGTTAACCATCACATCTCCGTGAAATTCTAGACCAATCTCTCACGATGCGCTTCAATAATGTCACCCTCAATGAAATCATTAAATCCATCAAGCGATACTCCGCATTCATAGCCTGAAAGTACTTCACGTACGTCGTCTTTAAAGCGCTTTAGCCCTGCAATTGAACCATCAAAAATTTCTTCACCTGCTCTGAGGACTCTGGCCTTATCACCTCGGGTAAATTTGCCATCAGTAATGTAGCACCCTGCACTTTTACGCGTGCGACCCAAGCCAAAAATCGCTCGGACTTCTGCAGTCCCTTCTACAAAATCTTGTGTCTCAGGTTCAAGCAAACCACTTAAAGCTTTTTCAATATCTTCAGTCAATCTATAAATAATGTTGTACAGCCGGATCTGAACATTGTCATGATCCGCCAATCGCTGCGCCCCTTGATCAGGCTTCACATTAAATCCAATAATTATCGCTTCTGAAGCTACTGCTAGCAGTACGTCAGTTTCCGTAATCGCCCCCGTTGCCGAATGAACAATACGCACTTGAGTTTCAGTTGTGTTTAACTGTTCCAATGACTGGCGTACCGCATCTACACTACCTTGTACGTCCGTCTTCAAAATTAAGCATAATTCTTTTGCCTGCCCGCTCGAAATAAGAGAACCCACGTCTTCTAATGTAGCTCTCTTCATACGATTGAGATCTTCATTCCTTAATTTTTGTTCAACTGCGCCCCTTGCTGATTTTTCATCTTCAACAACAATCAAGCGATCACCAGCAACTGGAAGCTCACTAAGACCAAGGACTTCTACTGGCATGGAGGGACCCGCCGTAGTAACTCGCTCGCCTTTATCTGAAACCAGGGCCTTTACTCTACCTCGAACAGAACCAACAACGATAAAATCACCTACGTGGAGAGTTCCCGTCTGGACGAGAACAGTACAAGCAACGCCTCTATTACGGTCTAATTCTGCTTCAACAACTACCCCAACACCGGGACGCTCAGGGTCCGCCTTAAGCTCTGCCATTTCGGCTACTAATTCAATGTTTTCCAGCAAATCATCTAGCCCATCACCAGTCTTTGCTGAAACTTCTGCGTCAATAACATCGCCTCCCCACTTTTCAACAAGTAGTTCATGCTCCGCAAGTTGGCGCCTGATTTTTTCGGGATCAGCCTCAAGAGAATCCATCTTATTAATAGCCACAATAATTGGGACTTCAGCTGCTTTAATGTGATTAATCGCCTCTGATGTTTGAGGCATCACACCGTCATCAGCAGCAATCACAAGAATGGCTATATCTGTCACTTGAGCCCCACGCGCACGCATTGCTGTAAAGGCCTCATGCCCAGGAGTATCAATGAAAGTGATGGGAGAGTTATTATGCAGTACCTGATAAGCACCAATGTGCTGCGTTATTCCTCCCGCCTCTTTATCTACGACATTAGTACTGCGAATTGCGTCTAGCAACGTTGTTTTACCGTGATCAACATGACCTAAAATTGTCACCACTGCAGGACGCGAAGCAAGGCTTGAGGATGAGCTGTCTTCAGTCACACCGCTAAGACCTAAACCGGACGCTTCTTCAATTTTCCTTGCGGCGAAGCCGAATGGCCTTGCTATAACTGCGGCAGTTTCAAAATCTACAGCCTGATTAATGCTCGCAAAAATACCTGCACGCATTAACTGTTTAATCACTTGAACCGGGTCGACTTGCATCTTCTCCGCTAATGCACCTACGGAGACTGCCTCTCCAAGAGGCAGGGCCTTCAAAGTTACTTTTCGGGTAGTGGTTACTTCTTGTTGTTGTTCGTCATCCATCTTTTTTCTCACCCATAACCCTATAAAAACCGACGCAGTTCATTCGCAAACAATTTTAATTCTTCATCGTTGCTGGGTCCTACATGTACCCGCAGCGCAATCGTTGCCCGTTTATTTAGTTGGGCTGCGCCCCAGCAATTAACATCATTGCATATATAGGCACCTCTACCAGGGGAAGTGCCAGCTTTGTCAATGACACATTTCCCTTCATTACTCATAACCACTCTGTGCATATCGTTTTTGAGGCTTTTTACCCCACAAACAATACACCTTCTGCCTAATGGTTGCCGGTTCTTCAATTACACCCACCTCATTCGTGGAGTTCAAAACTGAAGGCTACTATTTTATCAAGACATATCCGAAGAATTATCTCCACCATCCTCGGATCTCGATCTGCCTCTATTCCCTTTTCGAGGGGAAGAATTACCTCCGCCTCTGCGCTTGGATGTTCCTCCTCGACGCGGACTGGAAGAAGGAGAACCTAATATGTCCTCAGCGAATCTTATTGTAGGGCCACCACCGATTGCTTCTGGAACTTTCCAAATATCATCTTCATTCATCGAGTCCGTAACTGTAATTTCTTCTTCTACAATAATTTCTTCTTCTAACGTGACTTCACCGTCAAGTGATTCCAATGCAAGTAACTCTTCAACGCTCAATGCACCAGTAGCCGGTTGCGATTCCGTTTCTAAAGCCTCAGCCTCAAGTTCGGCCATCAACGCCGCCTCTTCCTCGTCCAGTGCTTCGGCTACCTCCGCCACTATAGGCTCAGGTGCTTCGTCTTCAATTTCAGCAGCAATACTTGCTTCCTCTTTTGTGCTGGCATCAGAAACCGTCTCTGCAGCAGCTCGCTCAGCGACTTCGTCTTCAATTTGGATCTTCATCCGCTCAATCTCTATCTCAGTTGAGCTCTTTATATCTATTTTCCAATTAGTTAGCTTTGCAGCAAGCCTAGCATTTTGACCTTCCCTACCTATGGCAAGAGATAACTGCCTATCAGGGACCACTACAACAGCAGATTGCTCTTCTTCATTCAGATCAACTCGAAGAGGTTGAGCGGGACTAAGTGCATGCGATGCAAAAATTGACATGTCTTTCGACCATTGAATTACATCAATTTTTTCTCCTTGTAATTCATTAACAATATTTTGGATGCGAATGCCTCTTAAGCCGACGCACGCCCCAACAGGATCTACTCCATCCTGTAAAGCATGTACCGCGACTTTCGAGCGAGAACCCGGCTCGCGAGAGATACCTCGAATTTCAACGATCCCGTTATAAATTTCGGGCACTTCCATCTCAAACAAGCGTCTCAATAGCTCTGCATCAGTTCTGGATACCACAATCTCGGGGCCTCTCTGAGTACGAGTAACTTCCCTGATCATCACTTTCATTTTCATCCCAGGTCTATATCTCTCTGTAGGAGCCTGTTCCACGGGAGGAAGCACTGCTGTTGCACGACCATTTAGATCCATCGTAACGGTTCCACCATAGCCCCGTTGAACTGTAGCGCTATAAACTTCACCTTCTTTTTCAGCAAATTCAGCATAGACCAGCTCACGCTCTGCTTCACGGAGCCTTTGAATAACTACCTGCTTTGCAGTTTGAGCAGCGATTCTACCGGCCACCTGGGCGGCTTCCATCTCAAATTCAAGAACATCACCTATGGCTAGTTCTTGATTCTTGCGCAATTTCTTGGCTTCACTGAGTGTCAATTCCGCCAATTCATTCTCTACTTCTTCAACTATGGTCTTTAGTTGAAAGACTTCAACTTCTCCAGTGCTTGGCTCAAGTCGAACACGTACATTACTTTGTGCACCTGCTGCATTATCTCTTCTATACGCAGAAGCCAATGCAGCCTCAACAGCGGTTACCACCATATCCTGTGGTAGATTCCGCTCCGCAGCTAATTGTGTAACAGCAATCAGAAACTCGCTCTTCATAGGCACTCCGTCTCAAACTACTTCGTATTAAATTCGTTCTCCTATTTCAAGAAAACGAGAGAGTGGGCTAGGCCCACTCTCCACTGGATATTGTACCTTTAATTGGCTCATCAGTCCAGAAAAAATTGCCTCGCTTCTAGGAAACCCACAATACAGCTATACTTCCGTGACAAAATACTTACTTAAGGAGATCTCTCATGCGAGGACTGAACGGTCGTTCGGCTGTTATCACAGGTGGCGCAAGAGGCTTGGGCAAGGCAGCTGCAGAAAGGCTAGCAAGTGAAGGAGTTTCAGTTGCTATTATCGACCTACGACTAGATGAAGCAAGCGAAGTTGCCAAAAGCTTAGGAGGCTATGCCTTTGAAGCAGATACTACAAATGAAGAGCAATTGGCGCGTGCAATCAACGACTCCGCAAATGCCCTTAATGGCATCGATATTTTAATTAACAATGCAGGCCTTATTGCCCCAAGGCGTGACTGGCAATCTTGGACAAAAGAAGATCTCGAAAAATTTGCTGAAGTAAATTATATCGGTTATTTCTTAGCCATCAAAGCAGCTTATCCGTTCCTAAAAGCTAGTGGTAACGGACGAATCATAAACGTCGCTTCTCGAACTTTTTTCATGGGAAATCCAGGTCAGACACCATATGTTTCAGCAAAAGGAGCAGTCGTTGGCCTAAGCTGGAACATGGCTAAGGAATTGGGAGACGACCGGATAACTGTGAATGCAGTAATGCCCGGTCAAGTCGCAACGCCTGGGACCCTTGAATTTAACGGGGAAGATATGTTCAACAGAACCATGCAAAACCAAGCAATTAAAGAACGAGTCTACCCTGAGCATCTTGCCGCATTGATTGCTTTCCTATCTAGCGATGATGCTTCAATGATTTCAGGCCAATCTATTGTTGTAGATGGAGGCGGATTACTCCACTAGGGATTCATTAAAAAAATAGAGGCTTCCTTATTGGAGCCTCTATTTTTTAATGAATCCCTATTCTTCTATTCAGAGCGGGCTAAGGTAACACCTAGCCAAATACTCCAAAGTGTCACCAATCCATATCCAGCACCCACTACACTCGGGTCCTGATCAGTCAAAACCATAGCAACTATAACTATGCTCAAAATCACTGGAATCCCAGCCAAGATTTGGCTGACATTCTTTTGGATTAGCATTGCAATTCCCATAATACCTACACCAATTGATAGGATAGTAATGCTGAATTGACCTAGCGCATCTGAAGCACCATAAAACGCCCCTGCGACACCAGCTTGCGCTGCCTCCATAGTAACGCCTGCCTGTATTCCATTCGATGCAGCTATCCCAGCCATTGCGACTAAAATAAACAAATAACCTAGGCCTGAGTAAGCAGACCCCTCCCCAGAGGACATTGAGCTCTTTACTCCTGTAAATCCACCCAGCCACAGAAGCAGGCCAATCGTTGCGAACAATAACGAATACCCTGACCAATCAGAATTAGCCACCAATACCCCTACAATTTGAGCGTTGGTTGAATCCGCATCAAGACCATTGCCACCCAAAATGCCTGCTGGCCCTACAAGCCAGAAAAGCAACCCGATTACTGGCCCAATGATCATCAAAATTCCAGTCATTTTACGTTGCGTCATGTAACCTCCAACTTAACGCCGGACAGAATGGTCGTAGATTAGCATATACATTTATGCAGTTCTGCAATTACCTTTGTAATTTTTACGGATTTTAATCATTTATGCAGTTTTCATAGCTAAAAACGTATTATTCTAAATCGCCTTCTATCCTGCTATTGAAATAACTTAGTGCTGTAGCATTGTAATGCTCCGCATGATCAAATCTTGCATTGGAGTGATCGCAATTCAGATACGCCACCAGCCAGGGAGGTTCCTGTACTTGTGCTCTAATTTGTGCTAGGTGTGTAATTTTTATTCGCTGATCAGATTTGCAGTGAACTAAAGCAATGGGGTAAGTATATTCCCCCGCTGCTTCTGCAGGCAGTACTTTGTCTAGATCCAAACCCTTCATTACTTTAGCTGCGCGAATAAGGCCTGGTCGGAATAATGAAGCTCCCCAGAGTGGCAGGTAAGTTCGATCAGCAACTTCTTGCACGACCAGGTCCGTCAACGAGGCAAAGGATGAATCTGAAAAAACACCACCTACTGATACTTCATTATGTCCGGTAAGTAAGACTATTGCCGCTCCATAAGAAAGACCATGCAGGAAAATTCCCCCTGGGCCAGGGTTATGATTTAAAACCACAAAATCTATAGCTCCTTGGAGATCTTGAATTTCCTTTAGCCCTGCTCCCATAGGCGCCTTATCTGACTTGCCATGACCCCTAAGGTCAAAAATTAGAAAAGAAAACCCTTCACCTATATACGATGGAGCCATTTCCAATAAATTTTCCCTATTCCCATCTAACCCATGAACTCCAATTACTGTCCCTTTCGATACCTCAGGCTGGAAATCATCCGATGCCGGTATCCACCAGCCCCGCAGGGTAATAGATTCGTCGCCCCTGGGTGAGAATTCAATATCTTCGTAACTTAAACCAAATTGATCAGGGTATAGCCCAATTTCTGAAGCACGAGCGGTTAAAGCCAAATTGACTGTCACTACTGAGAATACGGAATAGCAAATCACAAGCGCGAGCGTGACGGAACCTACAATGACAAAGTTCTTTTTTGTTAGCATGTTGGTATTTTAGTCAAATCTTCATCTTAATCCACTAATAGACCTTCCTATTTAATTTCGTAAAATGTAGATAGTAAATCTAATGAAACTACTTCAACTGGTAATACCAATCACTGTTCTTGTGCTGTTGAGTGCATGTCAAACAACGAGCCCGACTCCAACTCCCCCGTTTGGGCTACCTCCTTTGACGCTTCCCAGTGATGAATCCCCTCATAATTATTTGGCAGAATGGTGGTACTTCAATGCCCATTTAGAAAATGAGGAAAAAGGAACATTTGCTCTACACGATGTTATTTTCCAAGTACAGGAGCCATCGTCTAATAGGACTATGTACGTAAGGCAAGTTGGCCTCTCTACCCCTGAACAGGATCATTTTACTTCTGAACGTATCCGAACGACAAGCTCCATCCCTACCTTTGCTCCTGGCAATTTTGACTTCACTATAGGCGATTCAAAAATGCAAGGAACTCAAGGACGACATTATTTTTTAAGTGGAACCGTGAGCAAGTACAAATACGAGCTCAATCTCACTGCCACTACCTCACCATTGCTTCATGGTGGTGGCATATTGGATTATGAGGACGCGGGAATTACTTACTACTACACTAGGCCCAGGCTCGATATTGAAGGCTCTTTAACACTAGCTTCAGGGGAAAAAATCAAAGTTGACGGACTTGGATGGCTTGATAAGCAATGGGGAGACTTCCAGCCAGTCGCAGTCGAATGGGATTGGGCCAGTATCCAACTGAACGATGGAACTGATTTAATGATTTCTTTGCTCTATAACCGGAACGGGGAACCTATTGAAAATTACGCTACCATAAGAAAGGCGGGACAAGACCCCAAATTCTTGACAAGAGATCAGTTCATTTTTAAATCTGGTAATGAAGAATGGCAAAGCCCCAAAACTGGCACTTTTTATAGAACTGAATGGTATCTTGATATCCCTTCCGAAAAACTACAACTAACTCTCATTTCTTTGAATCAAACATCCGAATTTACCGGGAATTTGCTGCCAGTGACATACTGGGAATCCGGGGTGAAGGTATTGAATCGGGTGAATGGAGAATCAGTTGGACAGGGGTTCGTTGAATTAAACTGGGCTCCTGGCCGAAACCGTTGAATTACTCTATTAATTCAAGCCTTGCTTTCGCATGTCATTGCATATATCTGATACCAATTTAGGTCCTTCAAATACTAGTGCTGTATACAGCTGGACCGTATCTGCACCTGCTTCCAAGGCGGCATGTGCGTCTAAGCCGGATGAAATCCCTCCACATGCATTGATTACCATCTTATCGCCCATTTCAGAACGAACAATCGGAATCATTTTTAAAAGATTAGGGAAAATTTCTCTACCACTTAAGCCCCCGCGTCCGACTGCTAGTCTACTGTCTTCTACAGGTATGGTATTTGCTACTGTAAATCCTGATATCCCAGAGTCTTTACAAACTTGAGCAAGGCTTAAAATTAATTCTGCCCCTTGGCCATCTACAAATGGTGGCAACTTAACATATATGGGTTTATTACGGCTTTGATTCAATTTCCCCAAAAGAATCTCCAAAGCCTCTAAATCATGGTACTTACGTATACCTAGTGTATTAGGCGAACTAATATTCAACTCGATCGCATCGACTAATGGCTCAAGTCCTTCTAAGCACTTCACCGCTTCTTCATCGTCTAGTGCAGCAATACTCACAAGTACTTTGCTCGGTCTGTGCTCTAATTCCGACAATCTAGTAATAGCATTACTGAGGCCATCTCCTGGAAAACCGAGAGCATTTATCAATGATCTAGAATGCTTCTTTCTAATAACGCGAGGCTTTGAATTGCCGGGTCGAGGGTTGTAGGTAACAGTACCTCCAACAACATACCCAAATCCAAAGTCAGCCAAGCTCGAAAGGTATTCGCATTTCTTATCTAACCCTGCTGCTAAGCCGATTGGGTTACGAAGGCTGATATCACCCATCTGCGCTGGTAATGATATTTCCTCTGCGGCGGGGGCAAGAGCGCGCCATACAGGTCTAAATTTAAGGAGTTTCTCGCCCGTATGCATAGCCGCTTCAGGAGGTAGGAGGAAAATAACTGGACGAAAAATCTTACGAAAGGCAGCGCCCAGAAGAAGCCAGCGCAACCATCGGACTAAAGGCCCACTCAGAACTTAACCGAACCAATCCGAAAATGACGAATCCCTCTTGGGGCAGAGACTTCAATCTCGTCACCTTCTATTCTTCCTGCGATAGCACCGCCCATAGGTGAACCCAGTGATATTTTGCCTGTAGATGGATCTGCTTCAACTGAATCTACCAGGTGAAATGTTACTTTTTTGTTTGTATCTAAATCCTGAAGCACTACAGTCGCGCCAACTCGAGCACCGGAACGACCTTTCAGTCCTCGTGTATCAATGGGGACCGCACGTGAAAGAGTATCCTCAAGTTCCCTAATTCTAGCTTCCGTTTGACCCTGCAGTTCACGCGCAGCATCCAGCGGTGAATTCTCAGAAATATCTCCATCTGCACGAGCAAGCTGTATTTGGGCAGCTATCGACTCTCTTTGGCTTTTAAGGCCATCAAGTTCATCCTTTAGGGTATTAATCCCGCTTAAGCTCATTTCAATAGTATCGTGTGAGACTCTGGCAGAAGCACGAACACTTGCTCGAGGGATTTTCACGTGAGCAGAAAGGCTATGAGTAGACAAACCTTTCTTGTTCAAATAGGCCAAGAACTCTTTGATTGGTCCAAGCCTGCCATGAATATCGCCTCCTGAGGAAACAACGTTTTCTGCATACGTAGCAACCTGAGGTGGGGTTAGTTCCGCAACTAGCTTTTCTGAACCTATTGACCGTGCAAACCTATTTAGTTCTTGATGTGCATACGCGTCAAGTTTTTGTGCACTACCTTGCAGATAGTGACCTATTGCATCTTCAACGTTCAAGTAGAGCCTCTCCCCCGGCATTCATTGAGAATATAGAAGTGAACAACGTAATTATAAACTACACTAGGGTAACGTCAACGGTAGCCCCATTAACAACAGGCGATAATATCCTTTAAACTTTTGCCTACACAAAAGGTTCTGCAGTAAGCTATTTATATAAGCTGATTAGAATGCTAGGCGTAAAATGAGCAATCAACGAAAAAAATGGGCTGGAAATACTTTCGTCTACCTTGTAATACTGGTAATTATTATCGGTGTTTTTTTCACACTCTTTTCCTCTAATAACTCTGCAGCATCCACCGACCTTACGACACTTTTAGACCAAGCCGACAATGGCCAGATTTCTAAAATTGTTGTCGATGGCGATCATCTTTTGATTACCCCGCGTCAAAATGCTAATCAGCCAATGCGCGCGACAAAGGAACCTGGTACTAGCATTTTTGAAATTTTCCAGTCTGCAGGAATAAACCCTGCAGAAAAGGGAATAATAATTGAAGTCAATGAATCAGGCAGTATGGGTAGTTTCTTTGGGATTATCCTGCAGTTTTTACCTTTGCTATTTTTCGGCGCTATTCTCTTATTCATGATGCGGCAAGCTCAGGGCAGCAACAACCAAACCCTTGGCTTTGGCAAAAGTCGGGCAAAGATGTTCGCGCCAAATAAGCCTACTGTTACCTTCGCTGATGTTGCTGGCGTGGAAGAATCCAAGGCTGAACTACAAGAAATTGTAGAATTTTTAAAATACCCTGAAAGATTCCTTTCGCTAGGGGCCCATATTCCCAAAGGAGTACTTATGGTTGGCCCTCCTGGCACAGGAAAAACCTTACTAAGTAGAGCAGTTGCTGGGGAAGCTGGTGTCCCTTTCTTTTCTATAAGCGGATCTGAGTTTGTTGAAATGTTTGTTGGTGTCGGTGCTTCACGCGTACGTGATCTATTTGACCAAGCGAAGCGTAATGCTCCTGCAATTGTATTCGTCGACGAAATCGATGCCGTTGGACGACAACGAGGTGCCGGGCTAGGCGGCGGTCATGACGAACGTGAGCAAACACTCAATCAAATTCTGGTAGAAATGGATGGCTTTGATACCAACACGAATGTAATCGTTGTCGCAGCAACCAACCGTCCTGACATACTTGATCCTGCATTACTAAGACCAGGTCGTTTCGACAGAAGAGTTGTTCTTGATCAGCCAGATATCAATGGCCGCATCGCCATCTTAAAAGTTCATTCTGAAGGAAAACCCCTATCGGACCAAGTGAAATTTGAGGTGATTGCAAAGCAAACCCCTGGCTTCAGTGGGGCTGATTTAGCTAATCTGGTAAATGAAGCGGCCATACTAGCAGCACGTCGTCAAAGTACCACAATCGGTATGGAAGAGCTCTTAGAATCGGTAGATCGCGTTACTATGGGCCCAGAGAGACGTACTCGAGTCATTTCGCACCATGAAAAAGAAATTGTTGCATACCATGAAGGAGGGCATGCCTTAGTCGGTCATTTGCTTGAGCATGCAGATCCCGTACAAAAAATATCAGTAATTTCCCGAGGCATGGCGGCTGGTTACACAAAATCGCTTCCTGAAGAAGACCGTATGTTTTATACACGTCCCCAACTCTTAGATCAAATCGCCATGGCGCTGGGCGGACGGATCGCCGAAGAAGTCACTTTTGGTGAAGTTACTACTGGTGCAAGTAGCGACCTCGAAAAAGTGACACAAATAGCACGTGCAATGGTTACCCGGTACGGAATGAGCAATAGTTTATTGCCTCGAACCTTTGGGAAAAGAGAGGAAATGGTTTTCCTGGGAAGAGAAATTTCTGAGCAACGTGATTACTCAGAAAAAGTTGCACAAGAGATTGATGAGGAAGTTCAGATCATAGTCACTCAAGCGTACGAAACTGCCGAGCGGATTTTAAAAGAAAATTATCCAAAACTTGTACAAATTGCACGCTACTTGATGGCCCATGAAACAGTTGAAGGCGCGGAGCTAGAAAAGCTTTTTAACTCCGAACCCACACCATTAGAAGACTCCATTTCGCCTGTTACATAATTTTAAATTTCCCGATATTTACTATATCTAAAATAATAAATACTAACTCTGGTTAGTATATTTCCTAATATTTATTTACTTGTATAATATAATTGTAATGTTCAAAATCTATTAGATATATTAGATATATTAGAAAGTATTATTTTTAGATATATGGGAAATAAATCAATCTATTTTTCACAAGCTCAAGAGATCACTGTCAGTCGATTAATGCGCCTATACGGGACAAATTTTTCTGGTTTAATTCAGCAACTATTGAGCTCTGCTGAAGACCCCGATAATCCAGCAATTGGAGCCCGAGTAATTCCTACAGGCAAACCTAATTATCAACCATCGACGATTGGGCCGGCTAACGCTTCGGGCAATCTTTTAAGTAAGGAATTATCTAGCTGGCTATTTGATGAACCGTCACTTGCCATCACAATTGTCGCCTCTGAACCAGAATTCTTCCTAGGGGAAATAGATGAGCGTGTTCTTTCCTTCATTTCAAATGGAGGAAGGCTTCAAATCTTAACTGATACTGCAAACCCTTCGCCTCGCTTGCCTACTGTCTCTAGTCTTGCACTTGGTGCATTACAACAAAGATCCCATGCCATGGGGGGCTCGGTCGAAATATGGAACTCTGCAACTTCGCTTAATTTCACTGCGATCGCAGCTTGGAGAAAACTTACAGACCGAAATTCCCATTTAGTCGATGCCCTATACGGCCCGTCATACTCTGAAATCAAAAATTTTCCGTTCTTTAGCTGGACGGGCCTAGATAGAGACCCGTCTATAAATAGCCTTTTACAGCTTTTAGAAAACTCCTTGAAAAATGCACATCCTCTAGAACTACCCAAGGTGGGGTTTACTTCAAGGAAAAACTTTTAAGCCCCATTTACTCCAAGGCAAGAGGCCTAAAAGACATCCCCCATCGGTGCATTAGCTTTTTTATCTCTTCAGAGTCAACTTCCATTATTTCTGTGAAAAAACCTGCGAGAGAATGTGCATGCAATTGTTCCTCGGAAGCAACCCAGCTGGCCTCAGCAGGCACAATATAAAGAACGCCAGCTTGATTTTTTGATCTTATTTCGATTCTCGTTGCTCCACCATTACCTTGCTTTACCGTAATCCCGTTCTTCATAAATAACTCCTGCAAATCAAAACCTCTTCAATTCAAGATAGACTATACTTCCAACATGGAAAAGGATGAATTCCGTTTAACTGATCTTGCAACCTGCGCGGGTTGAGCGGGTAAATTCAACTCGGAGGATCTCGGAGAGATCCTGAAACATTTACCCCATGTATCAAATCCTAACTTAATTGTAGGACTTGATTCTTCGGATGATGCTGCCATTTTCAAGCTCTCAAAGGAGCTCTGCATCGTCCAAACTCTAGATTTTTTCCCTCCAATAGTGGACGACCCTTATGAATTTGGAGCAATCGCTGCAGCAAACTCATTAAGTGATATCTATGCCATGGGAGGAAAGCCTTTTCTAGCCCTCAATATCGTATGCTTCCCAGAAGAATTACCAAAATCTATCCTACATCAGGTCCTACTAGGAGCCAGTGACATTGCTCAAGAAGCTAATGTAATCATAGCTGGAGGCCATACCGTTAAAGACAACGAGCCCAAATTTGGCCTATCCGTAACAGGAACTATCCATCCAGAAAAAATTTTCCGAAATAATACGGCCAAAGATGGCGATTACTTATTACTTACGAAGCCAATAGGAACAGGAATCATAACTACCGCAGCAAAGGCACAAGTGGTAAATAAGGGATCATTAGACACTGCTATTAACAGCATGCGCACATTGAATCTGAAGGCTTGCGAAGTACTCCAGCAAGTTTCACCTAATTCAGTAACTGATGTAACTGGCTTCGGCCTAATAGGGCATTTAACTGAAATGATGGCCGGCAGTGGAACCACTGCCACTATTTCGTTCAACCAAATTCCCTTACTACCTCAATGCCTAGAATTAGCAGGGCAAGGTATATTTCCAGGTGGTTCGCAAAAAAACTTAGACATTGCAAAGTTGACTACCGAATGGAATGACGATCTCCTAGAAACCCAAAAGCTTATCCTTTGTGATGCACAAACCTCAGGAGGTTTGCTAATATCTGTACCTCCCGACAAAATTAAAGACCTAAACAACCTATTTGCCAAGAATGGTGTTACGGCCGCGCTTATAGGGCATGTTGCTCCCGCAAATGATACGAATACACATATTGTTGTAACTAACTAGTATAAAAAAGGAAATCTCATGAAAATACCTAAAGCTTTCCGAGAAGCCATGCTTAGCCATGCAATAGAGAATTATCCAAACGAGTGCTGTGGTGTTTTGTCTGGAATGGACGATATTGCTACCTACCATTACCCAATGGAAAATGCGGCAAGCAGCCCTTTCCGCTATGAATTTGAAGGGAAAGAGCACATAAAGGTCATTAAATCAATAGAAGAACACAATTGGGATGTTCTATGCATCTATCATTCTCACACGGGATCGGAAGCACGTCTTTCCGATACTGATTTAAGATTAATCACTTACCCAGACTCTTACTACCTAATCATATCTTTGAAAGATTCTGACAACCCCGATATTCGCGCTTATAAAGTCCAAGAGTTGACTGAATGGACAAGTGAAGCGCCTGCAACTTATGGAAATCCCACTGAAGAGCCTATTGATTGGATCTAATGTTGGTTAAGTGCTCTATAAAGATTGAGGAGTTTAATTTTTTTTCTAGAACCGTCGTAATAAGTTGCCCCAGTAACTGATTTAACTCATTCTGCTGATTCAAATTCAAATTGAGATCTGCTACTTGCTCCATCTCAACTCTAGACATATATCGCAAAACTTTTAGAGCCTCCACAGAAATAGCGCTTGAGCTTGCTCCATACCCCTCACAGTCAATACAAATTACTCCCCCGAGGCGAGGTGAAAATCCATGCGCTCCTTGAATAATTTCAGTATCACAACTCACGCATCTATATAATTCAGGGAGATATCCAGTACTCTGAAGAATCTTAAATTCACTGCATGCTGAAATAATATCTGGGTTTTTCCTACTGTTCATTAAACGTAAGGCAGACAATAGGCAATCGTACACATCCGGATGCGGTGCAGCTTCTGGAATAATTGCATCAGTTAATTCCATTAAATATAGGCTTTTTGCTAAAAGCGAAAGATCTTCTTTAATCGTTGCAAATGATTCTTCGGCCTCAGCACCTGAAACAATGTCAAATGCATTACCCGAATGGATAACAAGGAGTGCATGGTTAAGAATTTGAAGATGCCCTCCCAGCTTACTTTTAATTTTCCTAGCTCCCCTGACCCCTATTTTTATCTTACCGAAACCTGGAGTGAGAACAGTCACTAGTCGGTCAGATTCACGCATTGAATACGAGCGTAAAACTATTCCATAAGTTTTGTACGTTCTATTTTTACTATCGTTGTGAGGCTGCACTAAAAATTCCTTGGGAAAAGAAAATTATTCCCCGCCATGCACAGGAATAACTATACCGTTCACAAAACCTGCAGCATCAGAGGCCAAAAATAGCGCCACACTACCTATATCATCCCCTACACCCACTCTTCCAACTGCAATCCTTTGTGCAGCTTGAGCCATTTCAGGGCGAACAGTTCCTTCAGGCCGCGGCGTATCAATTGTTCCAGGAGCAATACAATTCACCCTCACTTGAGGACCCCATTGGTGTGCCATATGCACAGTAAGGCTGTGTACGGCTGCTTTTGCGGTGCCATAGGCGGCTATGTCGGGAGATGACGGTTTCCTATCCAAACCCGCAATTGACCCAATGTTCGTTATCGAACCTTTCCCGCTCTTCTGTAAATGAGGAATCACTGCACGAGACGCCAAGAAAGCGGTTTTAACATTTCCCACATACGCGCCCACAAAATCTTCTCCATCCATTTCTGATAAAGACGATCTTTTATACTGTGGCATGTCTGGATTTCTACTGTATGACCCCCCCGCAACATTAATCAAAGCGTCAATTCTCCCAAATCGTTGAAGGGTTTCTCCTACCATTCGATCTAATTCCAACGGCTCCGCTACATTCACAGAAATACCTAATGCTTGAGATCCAAGTTTTTCGATTTCTTCAAGAGCAGGCGGAATACTATCGGCGGGTACTGACGCAATCACAATGTTAGCGCCTGCGCTGGCAAATGCTCTAGCACACCCTCGACCAATACCTCCACTCCCCCCAGTAATAATTACCGTACGTCCTTCCATAGAAAATCTCGAAAGATCCACAATTCCCTCCTATATCCTTACCCCGTAGCTAGTCAATTATGTACCACCATGCAAATCTAAGTATGATCCATTAAAAAATGCACCAGCGTCCGATGCTATAAAAACTGCTGCGCCCGCAATATCACTCGGATTCCCGAAACGATTGATTTCGATCTCCGCTAGACTCCTTGCTCGGCGCTCTGGCTGCTCAGTTCGCGCCCGGCGTGGTGTTATGAAATGGCCAGCATTAATACAATTCACTCTAATATTTGGAGCCCATTCTTTAGCCATACTTCTAGTCAAATGCATTACAGAAGCTTTTGTCATGTTGTAAACACTCATACCTGTCTCGGGCAATCTGTAATCCCTTGCTCCTATTGAAGCCATATTAATAATGACGCCGCTCTCTTGTTGAAGCATGTAAGGAACAACTGCTTTGCTAAATAAAAACGCACTAGTCACATTAATGTTAAAGGCTTCATTGAAATCCTCTTTTGACAGTTCCAGCAAGGGGCCACGCTTAAACGTCGGCCCTTGCGATCCTCCTACAACATTCATCAGAATATCTATTTGCCCAAATTCAGTTACTGTTCTATTTACTAAATGCTCAATAGCATCCGGGTCAGTGGCATCCGTAGGAATACCAACAGCTTGGTGGCCTTTTGCCTCAATCTCAGCTACAACTTTAGTAATTTTTTCTTCTCCGCGAGCAGCAATCACAACTCTTGCTCCCGCATCGGCAAACCCGTGGGCAATCATCCGGCCAATGCCATCACTACCCCCAGACACAATGGCCACCCTCTGGGCTAACGAGTAAGCCTCTAGGCTGAAAAACGGGACATCCTCTGGGTTAGGATTCGCCTCATTGCTCATAATTACCGTCCTTTTTTAACTGGTCATTATTCTTTTTAATCAACAGGATTTTACTCACGGGATTATTTATTTGAAGAAATCTAAACCCGCCAGCCAAATCCTTGCAACATTCCTCTCACGAAAAGAGCTTGACCAACATGCTGAGTATTATCAGAAAGTACACTTACCAACCTTACTCCGACCGTCGGCATAGGGTCATATTGAGGCTCATCCAAAACTCTATTGAAATCTTTACACGTTAGTTGGGGCAAATACCTTTTCGCCCTTGCAAAAACCGCATCATTGTATCGAGTCAAAAGCATACTGTCTTTAACATTAAATGCTTTTACCTGCTCTATCGTATGGCCATTGCCTGTTTCGTCTCCATTGGGGTCCATCTCAAATTGGGCATAAAAATTTGATGAAACCCACAGCTGCGGGACTCCTTCCAAATCAGAAAGGTGATGATCCTGCACTCGCGTTAGATGCCATAAAAGCCAACTTATCGAATTCGTATCTTTAGACGGCATCTCATTCAACATTTCAAACGGGAGATCTTTCAAAACTCGATGTAATAGCTGATTAACTCTTCCCAAGCCGTCAATTATAAGTTCATTGCTTTCCATTAGCTGCTTTTCCTTTCAAGTTCTAATCTGCTTATACGTTAACTGCTGTATCGATACTCCGAGCACTTAAACTGATGGGATATTCATAAATTTTTGAATGAGATGTACCTCGCGCTGTGCTACCATCCTAATGGACATCAAAATGACTGCCAAAATCAAAAAACGTTCAATTGAAATAACAATTCAGCCTGAATTCAAACCTTACGTAAAGTCCTCTTGGCTACGAAGCATAATTCAGCATACCTTACAACAGGCGAATCCTACGGGATCCTGCAGCATAAGTCTTGCAATAACTAATGACGACACTATTCGTAGTCTTAATCAACAATTCAGAAATTTTGACGAGGTTACAGACGTTCTTGCATTTGGCAATCATGGCGAATTTGAGGATGAAACAGTTGATTCTTCTTTAGAAGCAGTCGAATTCCCAAATCCTGAAGACCTCTTATCTCACTTAGGAGAAGTTGTACTTTCATACCCTCAGGCTCAGAGGCAAGCACTAGAAAACACTGTCTCGATTGATTCAGAAATTGCGTTACTTGTGATTCACGGGATCCTTCATTTACTTGGCTACGAGCATCATACAAATGATCAAGAAATTTTGATGACGGATTCTCAATCCAAAATCCTTAGGTCCTTCCTTGAGAATGCGAAGAGTGCAAACCATGGCAAATGACGTACTCTATAGAAAATGGCGCCCTTCTAGATTCTCGAATATCATTGGCCAGGGACCCATTACTCAAACTTTAACCCAAGCAATTGCCAACAATCGAACATCACATGCCTATTTACTATGCGGGCCGAGAGGTACAGGCAAAACAAGTACTGCACGCGTGATAGCTAAAGCCTTGAATTGCACGATGCGGCCACCTGCAATTGGGGATCCTTGCAGTGCGTGCAATAACTGCACCGCGATTGAAACAGGAAGCTTCATAGATGTAATTGAGGTTGATGCTGCAAGCAATCGACGAATTGAAGAAATGCGAGAGTTACGAGAAAAAGTACGTTTCTCCCCAACTGCAGGGCAATATAAAGTCTATATAATTGATGAGGTTCATCAATTAACTGACGCCGCATCTGAGGCATTCTTAAAAACCCTTGAAGAGCCACCTCCCCAAACAGTTTTTATACTTGCCACTACAGAGCCTCATAAACTCAGTCCCACTATCCTTTCAAGATGTCAACGCTTCGATTTTAGGAAAATCTCCATTACCGACATGGTTGACCATCTCAAAGAAATTGCAACTCATGAGGGCGTGGATATCCCTCCAGAGGCATTGCGAATAATCGCTCAAACAGCTAAAGGAAGCCTTCGTGATGGTACTAATATCTTAGATCAACTAATCACTTCGTTCGGGAGTTCAATACGAGTAGAAAATGCACGGGAACTTCTTGGACTCCAAAGTGAAGACCGAGCAATGGTATTCGTGAAGCATTTGCTTACAGGCTCTACTCCTCAAGCACTAGAAACCATAAATTCTGTATCCTCAGAAGGCCATGATCTACAACCTTTTCAGCAAATGACTATCGCTTTACTCAGAGCCGCATTATTAGAAAAAACAGGAGTCGCAGACACCGCAGAATTCTCCAAGGATATAGCCAGTCAGCTTAGCTTCATTGCAGAAAGCGTTTCTCTTTCCAAAATAATGAATGCTCTGCGTTTATTCAACCAGTTCCGACATGAAGAGTCTCTCTCCGGCCCACTATTATTTGAACTAGCCATCGTAGAATTAGAGTTGGCCTCGAAGGAGCAACCTGCTTCCCCTGGGCTTCAAAACGCTTCAGCAAACAACACGCCACAAGCTATTCCTCCACAACCCACGCCTAAGCCTCGGCCCGTTACGCAACCTCCCTCCTTTAATACACCTCCTACCAAACCATTCAATGCTGTTCCGCCCTCAAATGGGCTAGGTGCAAAAATAGATGACGACTGGAAAAACTTCATCACTGCTCTCAAAACTAGGGTCCTGAAAAGGCAATTTGATGTGGCTGCATTAGTAAGAAGCTCAAAATCCCACGAACTAAATGACGCAATTCTCACTATTTCATTCAGCACTAAATCCAATAGCGAGCGTCTGGAAAAAGAGCTAGAACATCCTCCTATACGCATTGAAGTTGAAAAAATATTGGAAGAGATTTATGGCAAGCCTATTAATCTAAAAATTGAAAGTGTTAATAGTACTCAATCCAGTCAGGTAAACGGGGCAGACTCTCATTTGGTTAGAGCAGCTGTTAATCTGTACCAAGGCCATGTCATTTCAAAAAATACGATAGAAACGCGGGCTGAAAATCTTTCTAGCGAAGAACCCCAACTCAATCCCGTTGATCAGGAGGAAGTGACTGATGAATAGAAATATGATCAAACAAGCGCAGCAGCTACAAGCTAAATTCGCAAAAGCACAAGAAGAACTTGCTCTTGAAACTGTGGAGGCCACAGCTGGCGGAGGCGCCGTCAAAGTAGTTGCAACCGGAAAGCAAGTAATTACATCAATACTAATCGATCCCGATGCAGTAGATCCTGAAGACTTAGAAATATTACAAGATATGCTTTTAGTCGGAATTAACGACGCACTTACGCAGTCACAGGAATTAGCGGCTAAAAGAATTGGCGCTCTAACTGGTGGTCTGAATTTCCCAGGGATGTAATTTTGAATAACTTCCCTTCTCCAGAAAATACCAATTCATCAACCGCACCCGCTGTTTCAAGGTTAATTGATCAATTCAATAAGCTTCCAGGCGTAGGCCCCAAAACTGCTCAACGCATCGCCTATTACCTAATTCGAATGCCTGCCCAAGAAGCTTTAGATCTTGCTGAAATAATCGGATCCGTAAAAAATCGGATCGTTTTCTGCACAACATGCCAAAATATAGCCGAGTCAGACCCCTGTAATCTTTGTGCTAATCCCGCAAGAGACCATTCCAGAATTTGCGTTGTCCAAGAACCTCTTGATGTTTTATCACTAGATAAAATAGGTATCTTCAACGGCCTGTATCATGTGCTTAATGGAGTAATCGACCCTATGAGCAACATAGGGCCTGAAGATTTAAAAATCAGTGAATTATTAGAGCGAATTCATCATAATTCTCCTCAGGAGATTATTATTGCCACTAATACCACGGTAGAAGGAGAGGCAACAGCAATGTATTTGAGCAAGTTAATACAACCACTAGGTCCTCGAGTGACTCGCCTAGCGCGTGGCTTGCCCGCTGGTGGCGATCTTGAATACGCCGATGATCTCACTTTAACAAGAGCATTCGAAGGAAGACAGGATTTCTAAGAAAGGCTGCCCTTTCCGCAGTGGGACATAGTATGTTTGACAATTTGTCAGGAAAATTTTCACTAGTATTTGAGCGCCTTAGGAAAAAAGGGCGCATCACAGAAGCAGATGTAGACGATACTATGCGTGAAATTCGTTTAGCCTTGCTCGAAGCGGACGTAAATTTCAAAATTGCCCGAGAGTTTATCTCTCAAGTCCGCGCAAAAGCATTAGAACTAGATCTGCTAAAAGGGATCTCCCCGGGACAGCAGATTATAAAGCTTGTCAACGATGAAATAATTACACTCTTAGGAACAGGAAATCACGAGCTTCTAACTAGTAAATCAAAGCCAAATGTGATTATGCTCATTGGATTACAAGGCTCCGGTAAAACCACAACTGCAGCCAAGATAGCAGCGCTATTAAAAAAGAAAAATGAATCTCCTCTTCTGGTTGCAGCTGACCTGCGTAGGGCCGCTGCTATAGATCAACTCCAAGCACTCGGGTCACAATTAGAAATCCCTGTTTACGCTGAGAACTCTGAAACCCTTGATCCTTTGAACGTCTGCAAGAATGGGATTGAGCTTGCGCGAAAATCAGGCCACCAGTGGGTAATACTTGATACTGGCGGACGATTACAAACTGACAAGCAATTGATGAAAGAACTAAAAACCTTAAAAACCAGCCTAGAACCATCTGATTCATTACTAGTTGTAGATGCAATGACCGGACAAGATGCGGTGAATACCGCCTCAGAGTTTAATGAACAAATTGGGCTTACAGGCTTGGTACTTTCAAAGCTAGATGGTGATACTCGGGGAGGAGCAGCACTAACTGCAAATCACGTTACTGGAGTCCCTATAAAATTCGTGGGCACTGGGGAAAAAATTCATGAACTCGAAATATTTCATGCTGAGCGCATGGCCTCGAGAATCCTGGGAATGGGAGATATTGTTAGTTTAGTAGAACGAGCCCAGCAGGAAATAGACCAAGAAGCAGCAGCCGAGATAGAAAAAAAAATAAGAAAATCGCAATTTGATTTGAATGATTTCCTTGGTCAATTAGAGCAAGTCCAAAAAATGGGCTCAATTAGTTCCATTCTTGATATGTTGCCAGGTGCAAGCAAAGTAAAATCACAGTTACCATCGGCAGACTTAAGTGAGCAAAAGCTTCGGCGTACTAAGGCTATGATATCGTCAATGACTATGTGGGAACGACAACACCCCGATCGTATAAACGGAAGCCGTCGAAGAAGAATCGCGCAAGGTAGTGGAATGACACCAGCGGATCTTAATCAATTACTCAATCAATTCAAGCACATGCAAAAAATGATGAAGCAGTTTGCAACGGGGTCTAAGCGAGGATTATCCGGATTTGGCATCAATGGATTTTAGCTAATTTTGCAATCACAAGGATGACATAGTGGCTAAGCGTATAGGTATTGTAGGAACGCGATTTACGGAATTACATAGTCCAGAATGGAAATCTCAGCTTCAAAGTATTATTGATTCTTTGCCAAACGATGTTGAAATTTTTGTCAATGGTGCACCTGGAACGGATCAGGAAGCAGTGAGATTAGCAACAGAACGTGAGTTAAAAATTACAATACTTTTTGAAGGCAATGACTTTGATAATGACCCAAAATTTTTTATGCATCGGAACAGTACTGTTATCGAAAACACTGAAGAAGTCTTCGCAATATGGGATGGCGTTAGTCCAGGAACACAGCATGCAATTGCCTTAGCTAAACGTTTAGGCACACCAATACATGTGATTAATGTACTACACGAAGACTGGCAGCGATTTAGTTAGCTGCTTCCAGCAGTCTTTCTCGACTCTCCCGTAAAAATGCAAATAAATATAGCGTTATTAATCCTCTAAAAGGAGCCCAATACTTCAATGCAAAGGCTCCTAATTCTTCTTCGGTGACTCTATTCGTTCCAAAATAATACATCCCCACCATGCGCTGTAATGCTAAGTCTCCAGATGGGATTGCATCTAACCTTCCTAACGACCTTAGTAATACCCACTCTGCAGTCCATCGCCCAATCCCTCGAATTTGGGTCAGCTGATCGATCACTTCATCATTTGTCAGCGGGCATAGTACATCGTAATCCAGTTCTTTTAACGCGGCTCTTTGAGAAATTTCATATATATACTCAGCCTTTTTGCCGCTTAATTTAAGCGTGCGCAGAACATCAATCCCCTCTTTGCATATCACTTCTGGTTCAGGAAAGACATAAAGAGTCGTCCCTTGCCTTGTTACTAGAGGGGAACCGTAGCGCTCCAAAAAATTCTCTCTAATTACCCCTGCAACCGCAGCAGAGATTTGTTGGCCTATAATTGCACTCACCAAAGCTTCATATACTGTTGCAGTACGAGTAAGCCTAAGCCCTTTTAAGTCTCCTATTAGTGGATTAAGCACCTCATCTTGCTTTACAAAGTTATCAAATTCCGTTAAATCCAAATCAAACCCTAAAAGTTGCGATAACGCCTCAGCTGCGGCATGGTGTTCTGCAAACACGCTTGGAGATACAATCCGAAGCTCTATTGATTCGGACTCTTGCGATTGGCGAATTTCAAGAATTACAGGTTGGCCTTTAATTCTCATCGCCTTCATATAAATCCCATTTTCAAAATAATCTGACCCGGAACGCTTTCGGTAATTAGCTTGAAACCGCATGGTTTTAAAATAGTCAAAAGGGATCGGGGATGGAACTTGGATAAGTGCTTGTATCTTCGTTGTCTTCACTATTTTATCCTTGAAAGTATGGACTCTAAGTTTACTTCCCTCTACGATATTTTATATGAACTTCCTTCACCCTACTGAACATAATAATGGCCCTATGAAATCTTCACTCGGTGAACTTCTGGGAGAGGCGATTGCCCTATATGCACGCGCCCCTATCCTCTTTATTTTGGTCTCACTGCTACCGGCAGTATTGATTAATATAATCGGACAAGTAGTCATCCCAAATACTGATAATTTGTACCTAGCAAGCTTTAGGGTAACAGTAATTAATTCAATTATTATCGGATTCCATACATCCACCTTTTATTTACTTGTTTTAGCTTCACGCCAGCGAAAATTACAAATCAGCTCTTCAGTAAGTGCATTAGTTGCTTTCGGTCCAAAGCTCTTTTTGTTAGCGCTGATTACATCAGCTGCAGCTCTTCTCCTTATTCCCACAATTTTTGGCATCTTTATAGTAATTTATGTGGGGGTACGCCTCAGCTTAATAAGGCCTTTTATCGTCCTTGAAAACACTATGCCTCTGCAAGCTGTGCTTGAAAGTTGGAAATTAATAGAAGGAAATTGGGTTAGAACGTTTACCGTTCAATTTATAGTAATCTCGTTCTCAATAATTGTCTTTGTCTTGTTCTCAATTTTGATGCGATCAATTGGTGAAAACATGTGGGTTACATTGCTACTGCAATCCCTCGCGCAATCGCTGGTAGCTCCACTTTCAGCAAGTGTAGAAATCACTCTTTTTGATGAGTACAAAAAACACTAAATCTAGCTATCTAAGAAATCTCTCAGTTTTCTAGACCTGCTCGGATGTCTCAGTTTTCTTAATGCTTTTGCTTCAATTTGGCGAATCCGCTCCCGCGTAACTCCAAAATCCCGCCCTACTTCTTCAAGGGTTCTACTACGGCCATCTTCTAGGCCAAATCTCAATTGAAGTACTCGTCGCTCACGGTCACTCAGGGATTCGAGAACCTCTTCCACTTGTTCCCTCATCAATTGAAAAGTAGCAGCGTCTGCAGGAGCCGGAGCACTACTATCTTCAATGAAATCACCTAAATGTGAGTCTTCTTCTTCACCAATAGGGGTCTCTAGGGATACAGGCTCTTGTGAAACTTTCAAAATCTCACGTACTCTCTCTGGTGGCACTTCCATTCCCTCAGCAATTTCCATTGTCGTTGGTTCCCGGCCGTATTCTTGTACCAATCGGCGACTAACCCTCATTAATTTGTTAATAGTCTCAACCATATGGACTGGTATCCGAATTGTTCGTGCTTGATCAGCTATAGCACGAGTTATTGCCTGCCTTATCCACCAAGTTGCATAGGTCGAAAATTTATATCCCTTTCGGTAATCAAATTTCTCAACAGCCCGGATTAAACCAATGTTACCCTCTTGTATTAAATCCAGGAGAGACATGCCACGTCCAATGTATTTTTTGGCAACGCTTACGACCAATCTTAAGTTTGCCTCTGCAAGGTGCCTCTGCGCGCGAATCCCGTCTTGTTTAACCTGATTGAAATGTCGTCTTAATATAAATTCATTAGCATCGATCCGTTGTCCCATATCCGCGTCTCGAATAAGGTCTTGAAGCTCCGATATCTCAACATCCGGGCCGATAATGCCTAAAATATCCTGAGGTAAAACATGACTATTCAAAGAAAGTTTTACGATCTCAGGAGCCACTTCCATAGAGTCCTGACCGTAGCGTTCACCTAATTGCTCTAGCATGTCAAAATTGATTTCCCCGTCTACACCTGAACGCATTTTTTCATTTAGTAGCAGTTCGCTAATAGTCATTTTTTCATCAATGGCCAAATATTCAGAAACTGCTTCTATCAAGTCTCCTTGATCCTGAAGCCTAGATAATAAAAGTTTTGCGACATCTGAAGCACTGGCAGGTCGATCAGTATCTGCTAAGAATTCTTGCTCTCCTTTATCAATATGCTTATATGCCGCCAACTGCAATGCTAATCGTCGTTCATCAGCTGCCGTTAGGAGAGTGACTCTACCTATTTCCCTCAAATACATCCGGACAGGATCATCAATAAGCTCTGACCCTTCAATTTCGTCTTGCTGAGCATCTTCACTCGCTTCTTTAGCTTCTTCTTCGGTAGCCTTAATTTCGTCATGACCCGGCTCTTCAATTCCACCTCCGGCGATAGCGGCCGCTAAGGTAGCAATTGCCTCCGAGGGATTTATCTCCTCCGGTTGATCGTTATTCGATGCACTAAATTGCTCTTCAGCAAGTTGTTGTTCGTCATCAGCATTCGATTCGCTTACTTTTTTATTGGCATTTTGGGCGGTAGATGGCTTCGCCTTAGCCGCAGAAACCTTTCCTTGCGCTTTTTTAGGTTTTGCTTCTGCGATTGGTTTGGATTTTTTATCCTTATCCATTTCAGTTTTAGTTGCCACATTTACCTCATTTATATACACATATTGACTATTTAATGTGAATTACCAGCGAACAACTCACGAAGACGATTATTTGTCTCTAATGCCTGCTGCTCAACATTCCCGATGTATTCTGCAGACCCAGAATCATCACCGCCGTTTTCGAATGCAGCTCCTTCTAAAGATTTAAGCTCGCGAAGGTACCTCTCTTCTAATCGGCGTAAGCACGCTGCCCATTCTTCATCACGCATTTTTTTGTCTGAGGGGGGTGATTGCAACTGCGACAAATGCGTCCATCGTTCTTTAAATTGCTGATCTAATTCAGTCTGTGCGCTTATCATTGTACTCTCCGCGTGAATCGCACTCAATATTGCCCGATTCGCCGCATGCATGAAAAAATCTATTTTTAAGTCAAAGCGATTGTCCCAAAGGTCCTCGTGCTGCAAAAGAAGAGTAATAGCTCTTTTTTCTAATGGATCTTCAGATGCTACCGCAAAAACAGACTCTACTTTATCTTCTGCCCTTGCTTTAGATGAGGCGTTCCTTGATACATACTGTTGCTTACGGCTCCAACTCCCTGCAATCATCCTGAGCTGATCTCTAGAAATTGCAGTTGTATCGGCTAGTTTTTGTAAATACCGATCTTGTTCATTCCAATCAGGTATAGAAAAAACCAAAGGTAAGACACGCTCTACTAGTTCTGATTTCCCTTGAGAGGATGATAAATCTAATTTTTTCGCTTCAGCCTCAATCAGAAAATCAATCGCTGAAACAGCGTTAGATAGAATATTATTCCACTTAGATTGATCATTCCGTATGAGCTGATCAGGGTCTTTACCCTCTGTTATCAATGCAATTCGCAATTTGGATAAATCGTCAGAACGATTACGAAGGCTTTGTTTTCGATAACCAGATCCCACTATATCGCCAAGCAACTTCCATGATGCATTGAGACTCCGAAGCATAGCTTCTTGGCCAGCAATATCGGCATCCAAGGCAAGAATTACTTTGTTCGCTTTAGATTTGACTAAAAGAATCTGTTGCTCCGTTAATGCCGTTCCCATAGAGGCAACTACGTTTGTATACCCATACTCATGTGCGGTGATTACATCCATGTACCCTTCGACAACAATGACTGTGCTCTCCCGTGATATAGAATCCTTCGCTTGATCAATCCCATATAGAAGTTGGCCTTTATCAAATACTGCCGTCTTCGCTGTATTAATGTACTTCGGGTTAGTACCGTCCATAGATCTCCCAGAAAAGCCCGCTATATTGCCTTGTATATCACGGAGCGGAAACATCAAACGGCCATGGAACATATCTCTAATTTTTCCGCTTTCAGACTGAATCACCAAGCCCGATCCAAGAATCAGCTCATCTGAGTAGCCCAGTGTCTTAAGGTGCTTCAAAAGTTCATCGCCAGAACTAGGCGAATATCCAATCCCAAAAGTAGCTATTGACTCATCTGATATGTATCGGCTCTTTGCATAAGTACGTGCTTGCGCCCCCTTGTCTGCAATAAACGAATCAGTAAAAAATTTTAGGGCCACCCGATTCAAAACATATAGAGGATGCGGTTGGTCATTCTTACTCACCTGCGTTAATTGAATTCCTGCTTTATCAGCTAGGATTGTTAATGCACCTAGAAAGCTTGTGCCTTCTTTTTTCATTACAAACTCAAATATATCTCCGCCTGTAGAACATGCACCGAAACAACGCCATGTTTGCTTTTCTGGAAAAACAATAAACGAAGGAGTTCGCTCGTTATGAAATGGGCACGGTGCTTGAAAATTTTTGCCAGCTCTTTTTAGCTCGGGAACATAGTCTAAAACAAGATCGACAATGTCTATTTTTGCTTTTATCTCATCTGGTGCGCCCATAAGGTTATTTTAGACTATAGGCAAAGGTATCGACGCAAGAGGTAAACGCCTGATTATTTTCTCTATACTCTGCCCAAAAAAACATCCGATGCAATACCTGGCTTCAAACCTTCCGCTGTATGCAATGCAAATTGATCAGTCATTCCTGCGATATAGTCCAACACCACTCTTTCAACATTATCTTGTGAGGCAAAGTACCTCTCTGGTATTTCCACGTGATTACTTAAGAAGTATCCATACAAAAATTCGATAACTTCTCTTGCATTCCTGCCTTCCATGCCTTCACCAGCAGGCATATACACATGATCAAACATAAATTCCCGGAGCCTTGTAACTACCCCATTTACCTCTGCGCTCATTGCCAAAAGAGGTTTCTTTTGGTCTTGAACTCCCTCAGAAACCACAGCGTTCCAAGAAGCAGAAACAACGTCGTTTACCATAGTATCCACACGCTGAGAATGGCGTGTACCTAAAATCTCTCTGGCCTCAACCGGTAAATCCGACTCATCCAAAATACCTGCACGAATGGCATCTCCTATGTCATGAGCAAGGTACGCAATAGCATCAGACACTCGAACTATTTGTGCTTCCAAAGAAAGGAACCCTAGATCGGTGACGTTCATGAAATTGCCACGAGGTTTTGAATGGTGCAATATTGCCTGCCTTGTTTCGTAAGTTAAATTCAAGCCTTTTCCATTTTTTTCCAAGACATCAATAGTTCGCAAGCTCTGCTCGTTATGCCTGAAACCGCCTGGATGGATAGAATCAAGTACTTGCTCTCCAACATGGCCAAAAGGTGTATGCCCTACGTCATGCCCAAGAGCTGCTGCCTCCGCAAGGTCTTCATTTAAGTTGAGAGATCGTGCAATCGTCCTCGCTATCTGAGTAACCTCAAGAGTGTGCGTCAATCTTGTGACAAAATGATCCCCCACAGGTGCAATAAAAACTTGAGTTTTATGCTTCATCCGTCTAAAAGCATTAGTATGAATTACTCGATCCCTATCTCGTTGGAACTCCGTTCGAAGCCCGTCCTTCGGCTCAGCAATCGATCGGCCTTTTGTGAGAGCGCTGAAGCTTGCATTCGGAGAAAGTGTATCGAATTCGCGCTTTTCTAAAATTTCGCGAACTGACTCCTTTTTGCCCTCAGCTTTACGCACGTATTTCTTCACGCATAAATTTCAAATAGGAAAGCGCAATTAACAAAGCAACCATCCCAAGTAGCACAACAATATGAGGCCATATTAATTGTAAGCTCTGGACAGCAGATACAGGAGTAGATAACAAACCAGAAAGCCTGCTCTGGTCAATCGAGAAAAAATTCAAAGCCCTTCCGCCCATAGGATCTAGCAAGATTGTTGTAGCCTCAGAAAAGAGCCCGGAGGGCGAGGCTCTATTAATCCAAGATTCTATAGACAAATGCCTAATCGCATCTGCAGAGACTTTTATTTCAGGAACTATGCGATCTGCAATAACCCCGCCAAACAAAGTAACCAAGAATCCCAATGAAAACCATGCTCCAATAGACGCTAATGCAGAAGTAACGGTATTTCTAAACAGCACTGAGGTTGTGATAGAAAGCGCAAGCCAAAAAGATAAATACATCATCGTAACTGAATAAAACCCAACTAATCGCAGGATCTCTTCAGGGGTTGGAGGAATACCTAGTCGAAACATAGTAACCCCTACAACAACCATCATCACACTAGCAACAACCAAACTAAGGGTTAAAATAGCAGCCAGCAATTTAGCATTAAAAACGCTATCCCGATAAATCGGCTGGGCAAGCAATCTTGAGAGTGTTCCCTGCGTTCTTTCCCCGTTAATCGAATCAAACCCAAGTGCAATTCCGATCACAGGGCCAAAAAAGCTAATAAAGGAAAGTAAGGAAATTGGCACGCCTGTACTAGTTGAGAATACGTCTAGAAAAATGAACGCCCGGCCTTCATCAATTAGCCTTGAGACATCTACAAATGATCCCCATAACAACCCTATTCCAACCAGTCCAAGGAGGAGGACGAAGCGGCGGCGCCCAAAATGATCCGCCAGCTCTTTCCAGAATAATGCCTTCATACCAATGCCTCTTGAAAATACCTCATATATATTTCTTGAAGTGAATTTCTATGAGCCTGAAGCTCCAAAAGTTGTGCACCGCTCTGGATCACCTCTAGTGCAATTTGAGATCTTACGTCACTAGTACTTTCTATTATTAATTGAGATCCCTCCACTGAAACCTTCTCAACGCTTGAAATTGATTTTATTTTCCCCTCTAGAACTGAAGTTTCGCCCTCTATTTCAAGCTTGGTCTCGTAGCCGTGGGATTCAGTTTCTTGGACCAAATCTGCGACTTTTCCTTCTAGTACTAAAGCTCCATGAGACATGATCCCCACTCTGTTACATATCCGTTGAACTTCATGCAGTTGGTGCGACGAAAGAAAAATGGTTATGTTTCTTTGCTGGCTCAATCTCTCTATTAGTGCAAGTAGCCATTGAATACCAGCGGGATCAAGCCCCAAAGTAGGATCATCAAGAATCACGATTTGCGGATCTTTAATTAAGACGTCAGCAATCCCCAGCCGCTGCTTCATCCCTCTTGAGTATTGATTAACCGGCTGGTCCTTAGAGGCTAACAATTCAACCATTTCCAGTAATTCAATGCTTTTAGAATATGCTTCTTCTGAGGGGATTTGATTGAGTTCGGCTGTAAACAGCAAATTTTCTAGGCCCGACATGTCTCCATAAAATCCAACTGTTTCGGGTAAATATCCAACAATTCGTTTCACTTCAATCGGTTCTCTTGCAGGATCTTTTCCAAAGACACGAATACTTCCGCCGGAAGGCTCTGTATACCCCAGCATCATTAAGATAGTGGTGCTTTTGCCCGAGCCATTTGGTCCTAGAAATCCATATACTTCCCCTTGCTCTATGGATAAATTAATACCATCTACCGCATGGATATGCCCGTAGGCTTTATTTAAATTCTTAGCCTCAATAACAATCTCGCTCATCTACGACCAATCCTCCAGTAAAGCCCTGCTAGGCCACCTATAACTGCAAAAACTAAGACTATCCCTAACCATCCCCAAATTGTGGACTGTGCTACCGTAACCCTCATTTCCAAAAAATCTGTGGTTTCCGGATGAATGGTTCTCAATGTAATTAAGTAGTCCCCTGGAATAGCATCCTTAGTAGGAATAATAGTCACTGGAATATCAATCATATTAGCAACCGGCAGTGAAACGATATCAGCAGGATTGAAACTAACATCCCAGCCTTGAGGAGCGTCCGCTAAAAGCGAAATATTGTTCAGCTCAGCTGTACCTATATTGGTAATTCTGATCTTGGTTAGAGCTTCTTCACCGGCAACAGCATCGACATTTAAAAGCCCTGTGTCCGTGCTAGTAATTACTTCCCCTCGGCCTTTTAATGTGATTTGAAGCAACGTAGTAGCTTCAAACCCCGCATCGTCCGAAATTTTTACTGGAATAAAGTAATCACCCGGCTCTGTATTACTCGGGGGATTTACATTAACGTCTACTCTTTCTGAGAGCGCATCTTTAACGCTGACACTAGCAATTAATCGATCCCCTCCAAAAGATGGAGCATACGTTATTTCCCATCCTGTTAAAGCCTGTGCATTACTATTAAGCACTTCCCCTTCAAGCTTAAACGAGGAATCTGCTCCTGTGTCATTGACAATGACAATTTCAAATTCGAATTCACTACTAACGGAGCCCGTCAAAACAGGGAAGGTAGAATTCACTGAAACACCTGTATCCGTGCTTTTGGGGGGTTCGGGAACAATTACTGTATATTGCGCTGTGTCATATATCGTTTTTGCATCAGGCGAAAGAACCTTTAACTGAAAAGTGTATTCGCCTGGGTCTGGCCGATCGTCCGGGAAGTTAATTCTTAATCTGAGGCTTTGGCTTGGCGTGTCTCTTACTATAGGAGGATCTAATACTATTTCATTGATTTTGATATCAAAAAACCTATCCCATACTGCAATATCCCAGTCCTCAGGTACGTCATGCAGCTCTAGTTTCACTTTCCTTCGACTATCAATAACATCTACCGGCTTTGTCGCTTCGCTCAAGTTATACAAATCAATTGTTAAATCGGCTCTTACCTCTCGTGACCCCATTTCAAAAGTACGAACAGATGAATCCATTTTTACGTCATCTGAATCCACAGTAGTGTAATCGTCCGTTATGTGAGCTTCGTGAAAAGCAAAAACACTCACAGAAAAAGTGGTAATTGCTAACAAGCAAATTAGGATTGCCCCTGTAACCTGGCGTTTCATTATGTAATTTCCTTCCTAGTCGGTTGTCTCAGTCTATTTTACGCGTTCTTCAGAATTCTTCGCTTCTTGCCACAATGCAAGTTTTTGCTCCATCGTAAGTTCTGCAATAGTTAAATTATGCTCTCGAGCGCCATCCTCTATTTTGCTAAATCGGGAAAAAAACCGATTATTCGCAGATCTTAATGCTTGCTCGGGGTCAATTCCTTTTTGGTAAGCGACTCCCACTAAAGAAAGGAGAATATCACCAAATTCAGCTTCTTTGTCTTGTGTATAGACGGCGTTCTCAAACTCTTGGACTTCCTCAAGCACTTTGAAATATGCATCTTCTGGTTTTTCCCAATCAAATCCGGCACGACGAGCTCTTGCAATAGCTGCATAAGCATAAGCCAGTGCAGGCATTGAAGTTGAAATACCTGCAAGCATCGATCTTTTACCTTCTCCCTTTTCTGCTCGTTCTGCTGCTTTCACTTTCTCCCACTGACCCACAACTTCTTTAGAGGTTTTTACATGATTCTCTCCGAAAACATGAGGATGCCTCCTAATCAACTTTTCGTTCAAGTTCTGGATAACATCATTAATATCAAAAGCTTCATTATCCGATCCAATTTGGGCATGAAAAATCACTTGTAAAAGCAAATCCCCTAATTCTTCAATAATTTCTACATTCCCAGCGAAATCTAATGCATCTAATAATTCATATGTTTCTTCGAGTAAGGCTCCTTTCAAGCTATTGTGGGTTTGCTCTAAATCCCAAGGACATCCGCTATCAGGGTTTCTCAAATCTGACATAATTTGAATTAACCGCTTAAATGGCTCTGACATACAATTTACTCCATGTAATAATTGTTACTATACGTTTATGAGTTCATCAATTAATCAAGTCTTAAAAATTTTAAATGTCACTCTCCCCATTTTTATAGCCTTCATATTAGTAATGCTAAATGTACGCTTTGCAGTAAATAGCTTACCTTTGCAAGAAACCTTATTCGAGCGGAATAATGTATCTGCTGTTAGTAATCTGTCACCATCTGATTTACGCGATGTTTCAAAGCAGATACAAGCTTATTTTAATGATGATTCAGAGCCTTTAGTCGTCACTTTAGCTGGTAATAACAAGACTCTAAATTTATTCACTAAAGATGAAGCCTCGCATATGGCCGATGTGAAAAAGTTATTCCACTTTTTATTTACTGCACAAAATTACTTAGTTTCAATTATTTTCATCTGTGCCGTACTGTCATATTTGTTTTTAAAAAAAAGTGCATATGTAGCTATTGCAAGATGGATCAAATACGGAGGGGTAGTTACTATTTTTTTGATTCTATTTATTGGAGTAATAAGTGTTGTAGCTTTTGAGCCACTTTTTACTCTATTTCACTACATTGGTTTCCCTCAGGGAAATTGGACCTTTAATCCACGCACTTCTGCTCTAGTTCAAATTTTCCCACTGGGATTCTGGCGCGATATGACCTTCGTTATTGCATCCTTATCCATATTTGAGGCGTTGCTCTGTGTCTCATTCGGCCAATTTGTACCACGCATATGGAAACCTAAAAGCTAACCACAACCGCAACTCCCTCCACAGCAGCCACCAAGTGGAGAAGTTGACCCAAAATTATTTTTGATATTTGAAGCAAACATCGAAAAAGTTTTTACTGCCTCAGTCCCACATTCAGGACAGCCGACAGCAATACTGCTAGAAGCCATTGGAAGTCGCTTCTCAAAATTACTTTGACACGACCGGCACACGTACTCATATAGAGGCATCAGCAAACTCCCGTGATCTCATCCTCGCAATCGATAACCCACATTCCAGACAGTCTCAATAAAAGAATGATCTGCATCCTCTATTTTACTTCTCAGCCGACGAACATGGACATCCACAGTTCGAGTTCCCCCGAAATATTGATATCCCCAAACTTGCTCAAGTAATGTCTCTCGACTATAAACATGCCCAGGCGAAGATGCCAAAAGCTTAAGTAATTCGTATTCTTTGAAAGTCAGAAAGACAGGTCGACCTCCTAAATATACGTCATAGCGACCAGTATCAATGACCAAATCCTCTACCTGAATAACCCCAGGCCGCTCAATTACCGTGTTGCGCCCGATCTGCTGCGATATCCTAAGCGATAATTCCCCTTTGGACCATGGAACAACTATAAAATCTGAAACATCTAAGGAGGAATCCACAAGGCCGATCTGGGCTGAAGCAATGGCTGCAATTACCGGTATTTTGGAAGGCTGCAGATGCCGAAGTATATTACCCATTTCATGCGGGTGAATATCCAGCAGATCTAAAAGAAGGGCATCACTATTAAACGACTGCTCTTCCATCCCAAAATTCACATTCTCTCGCTCCATTGCTTCAATAAGCATTTTACTGGGACTATGTGAAAAAGTGCGGACAGCAACATGAAATCGCAATCTTTGCCTCCCATTGGCGTCTCCGGGAAAGCTATCAAATTTCCTTACCACCAAACCTTACCTTCTATTTCTTCTTGAAGATCCTCATACTCTTTAGACCACAAGCCTGTGCTCAGATATTTCCAGCCACCGTCCGCAAACAGGCAAACGATATTAGCTTGTTGCACTCTGCTTGCAATTCGGCGAGCAGCACCTAATACAGCTCCGGACGAAACTCCAGCAAAAACACCTTCATTTTTCAACAATAGCGAAGTCATTCGAAAACTCTCTTCTCCGCTAATCATTATTCTCGAGTCTAACAGCGACAAATCTAAGATTGGAGGAACAAATCCTTCTTCCAAACTTCTTAGTCCTTGAATACGATCGTCCACTTCAGGAGCAGCAGCAATTATTTCTATTGCGGGATTAATTTCTTTTAGGTAGCGGCCAACCCCCATTAGCGTCCCACCTGTACCAAGCCCCGCTACAAAATGTGTTATCTCTGGAACATCTCTGTAGATTTCAGGTCCGGTAGTTTCATAATGCGCTCGTGGGTTTTCATTGTTTCCATACTGATAAAGCATAAAAAATTTACTGTCTCTACCAGCCATCTCCTTAGCCATCACAATAGATCCGTTAGACCCTTGCTCTCCGGGGGAGTACACAATTTCGGCTCCGTAGGCCGTAAGCAAATCACTTCTCTCTTTGCTTACATTGTCAGGCATAACAGCCGTGAACTTATAGCCTAGCCTCTGCGTAACCATTGCTAAGGAAATACCTGTATTACCACTAGTCGGTTCTAGGATAGTTTTTTCCTTGGATAACTGACCTGCTCTTTCGGCTGACTGGATCATACCTCGAGCAATTCGATCTTTTACTGAACCTGTAGGATTAGAACCTTCAAGTTTTGCAAAAATATGCACTTCTTTTTTGGGACTTAGTGAAGGTAATTCAACTATCGGTGTGTTCCCTATTGAATCTATAAGGTTATTGCTACGCATGACGTTATACCGATTCATCTCTGGACCGCTGGCTTGTATTAGTCCCTTAGTGAGTCGGAGAAGATGCCTCCTCAGTTGGAACTAAACCACAAAATATTTCATAGTCTACGAGCTCAGTAACCGTTGGTGTGTCGCCACAAAGAGGGCAATTAGGGTTTCTTCTTGTCCGTACTACTCTAAATTCCATGTTGAGCCCATCTACGAGCAACAGTCGCTCCGTCAGGGTTTCTCCCACTCCTAAAATGAGCTTTGCAACTTCTGTAGCTTGAATACTACCGATAGTGCCTGTTAATGCCCCTAAAACACCAGCTTCAGCGCAGTTGGGCACAAGTCCTGGAGGAGGAGGTTCTGGAAATAAGCAGCGATAGCACCCTTTACCGGGTTCATATACCGTTACTTGTCCATCAAAAATTAAAATGCTGCCATCGACCACAGGCTTACTACTGAGATAAGCCGCATCATTGACCAAGTATCTTGTGGCAAAGTTGTCTGCTCCATTAACAACAATATCGTACTGAGAGATCAATTCCATCGCGTTCTCTGAGTTAATTGGGAATTCGTGAGGAATCACATTTACTTCTGGGTTGTAGCGAGAAAGCGTTAAAATTGCAGATTCAACTTTTGGCATGCCTACCGTTTCACTATTATGTAAAACCTGTCGTTGTAGATTGCTTAAATCTACTGTATCGAAATCTACCAATCCAATAGTTCCGACGCCTGCCAACGCCAGGTACAAAGCGACAGGTCCGCCCAGTCCGCCAGCACCAACAACCAACACTTTTGAATCGATTAGTTTCCGCTGACCACCACTGCCTATTTGAGGCATGATTATGTGCCTGCTATACCTTTTTACTTGTTCTGGTGTCAGTTGCAATGCCGTAGCCATTGAATCTCCTATTCTTTAAACAAATCTAGGCTTTTTAATTAATAATTAACAAAATTAAGCGGTTGAACTACCTTCTTCTTTTGCCGAAACGCAAGCTCGCCAATCGAAGTGGTCGTTAGAACCGCGTTGATAGCCTCTTCAACGTCGCGCCATATATCTCTTTGTGCGCAGTCATCTGAAACAGCACAACACGAAGAATCATCAAAGCATTCTAATGGCGGTGTTCTTCCTTCGAGGGTGGCCACCACTTCATCCAGCGTGATTTCAAAAGAAGGTCGCGCAAGAACATGCCCTCCTTGAGGGCCTCGCCGGCTGCGAATAAAACCAAATTTATTTAGCGTGGTGAGTACTTGGTCAAGGTACGGTTCAGGTATTCCTTGCCTCTCTGCAATTTCTGCAGTTCGCACAAGCTTTCCTGATTCTATATTCTGAGCAAGTTCAATTAATGCCCTTACCCCATAGTCCACTTTCATAGGAATTCGCATTTGACCACCTCCTGCCAAAATGATGATACATGCCCATTTCACTTAAAGTCCACTTAATAGATCGACAATAGGTTATTGGCAAGCAAGTTACTGGAAAGAGAACAGCTATTCTGATATCCTTAAATGGCCCTGATCGCGGGGCAGTTTTTTTGTAAAGGCAATGAAAATGGAAGAGGCTATAGTAGAAGCAGAAAACCGGGTCGCTCTCGGTAAAAAAGTCGGAGCACTCCGACGATCTGGGATCACTCCTATTCATGTATATGGTAAAGGAGGCGAATCGCTTTCACTCCAAGCAGATACCTATAATCTCATCAAAACACTCGGCATAGTTGGCCACACTTCACCACTCACCGTTCGTGTAGGTAACGATGAGCATTTTGTCATGGTTGAGGGTATACAAAGACACCCAGTTACGGAGAGGTTACTCCATGTAGATCTGCTTCGTATTTCTAGAACTGAGAAAGTTCATGCGTCAGTACCTCTACATTTCCAAGGTGAGTCCCTAGGTGCACGGGGTGGAGCTCACCTCTCTGAAGACCTGCACGAAATTGAAGTCGAAGCATTGCCTTCTGAAATCCCACACGATCTTATTGTTGATATCTCCGTTATGGATTCACCTGACTCTGTAATTCGTGCTGGTGATCTCTCATTACCGGCGGGTGTAACGTTGGTTACAGACCCTGATTCTTTCATTGCTCGTGTTATACAACGGAGAGGGGCTACTGCCGCGACCTCAGCCGAAGAAGCTACCGCCCCTTCCGGTGAAGAAATAGCAGTGAGTACTAACACTGTTAGCGACACCACTGAACCAGAAAGCGCCGAAGGCTCATCAGAGGAAGCTGAAGTTTCTACCGAAGAAGCTGATTAAGAAGGAAGCGTTGAATTAACAAATTCTTTTCGGCTTAGGATAAAGTCTTTTATTGACATGCCTTGCTTCCCTTCGGGTTTGACTACCTTCAGTGCTAAGGACCCTGCGCCTGTTCCTACTAGTATCTCGGTATTGGACAACCTGACTTCGCCTACTTTCAAACTTAATATCTGCGTAGATACCTGCGCTTCTAAAATTTCTAATTTTAGACCCTTCCACTGGGTCGAAGCCCCAGGCCATTGGTCAAATGCACGTATTTTACGCTCAATTATCTCTGCCGACTCTTGCCAATTTATTGTCCCGTCTTTTTTTGACCATCTACCATAAAATGAAGCCCCCTTCTCATTTTGAGGCTCCTCCATAACTCCTTCTCGTATCAATTTTGGCAGTAGTTCTTTTAGCATCTCTGCCCCCAGAGAAAACAATTGCCGCGTTAGCTTTTCGCTAGTTTCATTGCCTTGAAGTGCTACTTTTCTTTGGCTCAGTAAAGGGCCCGTGTCCAAGCCTTCGTCCATGCGAATTATTGACGTTCCCGTTTCCATCGCTCCTTCCAAAATTGCCCCCGCGACAGGAGCAGCTCCTCTATATTTTGGTAATAGGGAGGGGTGAATATTAATTGCTCCAAAAGGAGGGTCAAATAAAAAAGGAGGAGGTAAAAGTAAACCGAACGCCGCAAGAATTACCACTGTTGGTTCTAATCTTCTAAATTGCGCTATTGTACCTGCCTCCGTTAGTTTAGGAGGTGATAGAACTTCGATTCCTAACTCTTGAGCTCGTTCCTTTACCGGAGATGCAGTAAGTACTTGGCCTCTACCTTTTGGCTTATCTGGAGCCGTATAGACACAGGTCAGTTTCCATTTTTCTTCTTTACATATTTGATTTACTACATTGAGCACTGGCACCACAAATGCGGGGGTACCCATAAATACAACGTTCATTTGCTTCATGCTCTGATTTTACCATTGGAATTCAAGCCCATTTCATTTTTATGGCCATTATCTGCTTCATATATAGTTTCCAATCTTGCAAGTGAAAACATTACCAAAATCCCTCCAATTCTGTCCTTGGTTTCACTTCGGTTTCTAAGATAAATTATTAAAACTTGAAGGTTTCTCCTTCAACACTTTTAATA